>Ga0316602_10000102_pt1 | contig 87445 bp, 71 predicted proteins | sample OWC_soil_day10_C_FD_203103 | JGI IMG/M metagenome (GOLD analysis project Ga0316602, IMG submission 203103) | Wetland soil microbial communities from Old Woman Creek delta, Ohio, United States - OWC_soil_day10_CT | ecosystem: Environmental > Terrestrial > Soil > Wetlands | place: USA: Ohio...
CAATTACACTCAATCGTAGATACGGCAAAGAAAAATCAAATCTCAAGATATAAGACCCTACTGGCAATTGCGAAACTGCCAGTAGAGGATCACTGTACAACTAAAGAACAACCTGAGTAGTTACTTCCTGAACTCATTCTTGTCAAGAGCAAGTTTACGCATTATTAACGAAATAAGAGGGTTTGAAAAAGAATTAGGTGTTCTTTGGATAACAATACGAGAGAAACTAATTTCCTTTAGGAGTTATTCCGATAACAAATAAGCATATTGGTGAAGTGCAACCGTCTTTCGACCGAAGAGAACCGTGCAGTTTACCCAATTGAACGGTTCTCTTGCTTCGTCACAAGCCTTCTGGGGCTATCTGACGCAGAGGTGCCAAAAAAAAAGAGGGAAGCCGCAACTTCCCTCTTTTACCGTAGTTTAATCTGAATATATTTTATGATTACTCTTACAAAGATAATACATTAAACAAGCAAAGTCAAGGTTCTCCGGAGAAAAAAGATGGCTTATTTGATGTTTTCACGAATCTTTGCCAGATACTTCTTCATGGCTTCTGCATCCTTATTGGTGATGATCTCCAATACCGTTTTCAGTTCACGGCGGATATTTTCCACTTGTGAAGGAGTGCGGGGATTGAATAAGATTTCCTGTAACAGGTAGTCATCTTCACTCATTAGCCCTTTGGCGATGGCCATGTGTTTCTTGAATGTGGTGCCGGGAGCTTCCTGATGCTTCATGACGGCAGCAAATACAAAAGTAGAAACAAACGGAATGGAGAGAGAATAGGCTACCGTCTCATCGTGTTCGTCGAAAGTATATTCAAAGATATTCAGGTTCAAACTGTTATACAGATCTTTGAAGAATACTTTTCCCAGATGATCACTCTCGCTGATAACGATGGCATTCTCGCTACTCAAATTGCTGAGGCTGGCAAATGTGGGGCCGAACATGGGATGGGTGGACACGTAGCGGAAACCGCTTTCGTCATAAAACTTCTTCAACCCCGTCTTAACCGATGCTATGTCACTGATGATACAGTCTCTTGACAGCACAGGCAACACCTGCCTAAAGGCATCTAGCGTGTACTTCACTGTAGCCGCATTGATGACCAGCTCAGGCTCAAACTCTTTGATTTCCTCCAACGTAGTGAAGCGATAAGTGTTGTACACAAAGCGCAACTGATGCGGGTTGACATCGAAGACGGCCGTTTCGTGCTGAAAGCTCAGTATGTCGGTAAAGAAGGAACCCATCTTTCCGGCTCCAAGAATTAATATTCTCATGATCGCTTTACTTATTTATGATTTCCATCTGTTGGCGAACGCTCTCTTCATGGATAGCCTCGAACACGGTTTTGATGAACTCCGGGTCCATGCCGCAAAGAGCACCTTGAGAACCTCTCTTTTCCAAGATCTCGGTGTAGCGATCCGTTTGTAAGATGGTCATGTTATGTTCTTTCTTGTATGTACCGATCTCGCGAGCGATGCGCATGCGTTTTGATAACTCCTCAATCAGATTATTATCGCACTCGTCAATCTGCTTGCGTAGCTGGCTCAGGTTCTCCGTTGTCTGTGTCTCCGTGCGGATCACCAATAGGTTGATGATGTAATCGAGTATGTCGGGAGTTACTTGCTGTGATGCATCACTCCATGCAGCATCGGGGTTGCAGTGACTTTCTATAATTAAGCCGTCGAAGTTCAAATCCATGGCTTGTTGGCAAAGCGGAGCGATCAGTTCACGACGACCACCAATGTGGCTCGGATCACAGAAGATCGGCAGGTTCGGTATTCTGCGGCGAAGCTCGATAGGGATGTGCCATTGTGGCAAGTTACGGTAAATCTTCTTATCGTAGCTACTGAATCCGCGGTGAATGACTCCCAAGCGCTTTAGTCCCGAGTTATGGATGCGTTCCAATGCACCGATCCATAATTCCAGATCAGGATTTACCGGATTCTTTATTAAGATAGGGATATCTACCCCCTTCAATGCATCGGCAATCTCTTGAACAGCAAACGGGTTCGCTGTAGTACGGGCACCTACCCATAGAATGTCAATTTCGGCTTTCAGTGCTTCTTCCACATGTTTAGCCGTGGCCACTTCGGTAGAAACATACATGCCCGTTTCTTTCTTCACCTCTTTCAACCAAGCCAGACCTTCTACGCCAACACCCTCGAAACCACCCGGTTTGGTGCGTGGTTTCCAGATTCCTGCCCGGAATATCTTCATGCCTCTTTCAGCCAATTGTTTGGCTGTGGTCATCACTTGCTCTTCTGTTTCGGCGCTACACGGACCTGCTATAATGATTGGTCTCTTAGCTTCTACGCCCGGTAATAAAATTGATTCTAATTCCATAATTTTGTTGTTCTATGTCTACCTTTTCAGTGACACTTTATTATTTATACTCTTGTTTAATCTCTTTTCATTAACACATTACTTTGATTCTCTCCAAAGCTTCTGCCAGTTTTTCCTCTTTACAGCAAAGTGAGATGCGGATAAATCGGGCTCCGTTGCTACCGAAGATGAATCCCGGAGTGATGAATACACGAGCCTGATGCAATACTTTCTCCGTTAATTCCTCCACATCGGCACAGCTTTCGGGTATCTTTCCCCAAAGAAACATCCCTACCTGCTTCTCGTCGTATTTGCATCCGAGAACATTCATTATTTCTCCTGCCAAGTGGCGACGATTGCGATAATTCTTATTGTTTCCTTCGTACCAATCGACATCAGCTTCCAGAGCTTTAGCGGCAGCCAACTGCATCGCACGAAACATTCCGCTGTCAATGTTACTCTTTACCTTCAAAATCCATTGTACAAATTCAGCATTCGAAGCCAACATCCCAATGCGCCAGCCCGGCATATTATGACTCTTGCTCATCGAGTTGAACTCAATGCAACACTCTTTTGCTCCCGGTACCGAAAGAATACTTAGCGGTTTATCATTCAAGATGAAACTATACGGATTGTCGTTCACGATGATAATCCCCTTGCGACGGGCAAAATCAACCAACTTTTCGTACAATTCGGGAGTAGCATTGGCACCGGTTGGCATACCGGGATAATTCGTCCACATCAGTTTCACGCGACTTAAGTCCATTTGCTCCAGTTCCTCAAAGTCGGGCATCCATCCGTTCTCTTCTTTCAAATTATAGTAAACAACATCTGCACCCAGAATCTTGCTCAAAGAAGTATAAGTAGGATATCCGGGATTAGGAACCAATACCTGTTCTCCCGGGTTAACGAAAGCCAGCGTGACGTGCAGAATACCCTCTTTGGAACCAATGAGCGGCTGAATTTCAGTCTCCGGATTCAGTTCCACCCCATACCATCGCTGATACCAATTGGCGAATCCCCGTCTTAGTTCAGGGATCCCCACATATGGCTGATAACCATGCCCGTTGGCATCCCATGCACCATCGCATAGCGTTTTTATCGTCTCGTCCGAAGGAGGCATGTCCGGGCTTCCTATTCCCAAACTGATCACATTCTTGCCTTCAGCGTTCATCTGCGCCACTTCTTTCAGTTTCTTCGAGAAGTAGTATTCGCTTACCCCCGACAATCTGTCGGCAGGAGCAAATTTACATACTTGATTTTCCTTCTGCATATTCGCCTAATGTTTTGAGTTCTTTGGTTAATGGAGTGATGGCCGCTATGGCCTGTTTGTATCTCAGATAATCGCTGAATGACACGTCGACGTAGAACTGATATTCCCACTCACGGCCGATGATGGGGAGCGATTGTATTTTAGTCAGATTGATGTTATAAAAAGATAGAATGGAAAGGACTTGTGAGAGACTGCCTTCAGTGTGAGGGAGGGTGAAAACGATGTTTGCTTTGTTGATGCTCTGGTGCTGAACTTCATCCGCATGCCATGGATCGGCTATTACCAGAAAACGAGTGAAGTTGTGTTTATTTGTCTCGATGCCCTCTTGAAGAATCTTCATCCCGTAGCGTTCGGCGGCAGTCCGTGAGCAGATAGCAGCATGACCTCTAAGGTTTTGTTCTTTGATCACCTCTGCGCTCAGTGCCGTGTCTTCAGTTTCAACCACCTTCATCTGTGGATGATGATTAAGGAAGTCCCTGCACTGCATCAAGGCGATGGGGTGGGAGTTGACCTCCGTTATATCATCCCAATCCTCGTCCGGTAAACAGACAAAGCTATGCGAGATGCGTAACTTGTACTCACCAATGATCTGTGCACCACTCTGTCGCAGCAACTCATTGTTTTGAAGCAAACTTCCGGCAATAGTATTTTCAATAGCTAGTAAAGCTATTGTTTCACTATCCTTTTTCATTGCGGCAAAAACATCCTCAAACGTTGCACAGCAAATTAGTTTGATTTCTTCTCCCTCGAAATACTTGTGAGCGGCTATGTCGTGATACGAGCCTAATGTTCCTTGAATTGCTACCTTTTTCATCTTATCTAATGGTCTGATACAAAAAAATCCCGCATCCAATATTGGAGCGGGACTTCTTCAGTTTTTATTTTCAGTATTTACTTTCGTTAGATACATACAAATTCCCGCTCTACTCTCTGGCTAAAGTAAAAGTAAAAAAAGAAGGAAAATGTGTAAGCAAACGAATTCATATAATCTATATTTGTTTCTATTACGTGGGCAAAAGTAATACATTTATCTTAAACGCAAATGAAAAACGATATTTTTTTTGTTTTGGTGCGTATTAAATATGATTTTCTCATTTCGGACGTTTCCTTGTTGTATACTTGTTACATAAATATTGCATAAATAAGTGCTTCTATACCCGTTAGGAATGAAGGGATTTTAATTATATCCATAGCTGAACGTTTTGTGCGGATATGATTAGATCGTTCAATAATACAAAGATGATGAATGAATAATCGTCTTTTGCTAGATCATAAAAAAGCGATCTTGTACCGAGTTAAAAAAGTTTCGGGAAATATTAAGATTGTTTGCTTTTTCAAGAGGAGGTAGCATGATACATTTCCTCCCTTCAATGCAACTTAGATATGAGATATTAATAATTTGTTGTTGGTTGATCTGGGTAAAAACTGAAGCAAGCTTCAGAATATCTTCGGCGCTGGTATTTCTTTTTAGCTGGATACGTTGATTTTCAAGGATGACAAACCAATGCTTTTTTTCTTTTATGTATTCAAAGTAGCCGATTTCTTCAAATTTCAAAGACCGGTATCCTTTGATAGTTGTGATAAGAACATGTGTATTATCTTTGGTGTATAGTGTAGACAGTGACTCCTGCAAAGAATCTTTTTTTTCTTCCGACTGCATGTAGCGCAGAAAACGGTTAACGACCATCAAGAATTCAGCTTCGGTATAAGGCTTTAATAAGTAGTCAAAAGCCGATTCACGAAGTGCTTCTAGCAGGTATTTGTCATAGGCAGTATAAAAAACTATCTGCATTGGCCAGCTAACTAGTTCCTTTATTTCTCTTAGCAATTCGAATCCACTAACTTCCGGCATTTCTACATCCAGAAAAAGTAAATCGGGTTTATTCTTCAGAATTTGCTCTTTGCCTTTTTGAGGGACCTGTGTCGTCTTGATTACATCAATCATATTGATGTCTTCCAAAGAAGCACATAAATTTGAGATTCCTTCCGGTTCATCATCTATGATGATGCTAGTATACTTTTCTTTCATTTATATCCAAACTTAAAATAATGCGGAATAAATATTTCAACGCTCGTTCCGGTTTTTTCCGGAGTATTCATATTATTTATAGTGAATGTGATCTTTTGAGCGTTTTTTTCATTCAATATCTGCATGGTTTGGTTCAGCACTTTAAGTCCGGTTCCTGTGCCTGAAGTTGAAGATTCTCTATCAGGATGGTACCCTCTTCCGTTGTCTATGACAAAGATTCGTATGCCTTGGTCCTCCCTGATTATCTCAATTGTTAGTCTTTTTTCTCCTTCAAGCTGTGATAATCCATGCTTAATGGCGTTTTCAATAGGTATTTGCATCATCATTGGGATAATTCTGATGGCCTTTAAGTCGACCATTGGGCTGATATCCCATTTGCTTACGAAATTTTCTCCCATTCTTTGTTTGCTTAATTCTATATAAGCTTTAGCAAAGTCAATTTCATCACTAAGTGGAATGCTTTCTTGGTCTGCCATTTCAAGACTTCTGCGCAGTAGATGGGCTAATGTATAGAGGCGATTTTTCTTCTCTTCATCAAGATCTTGCATCTCATTGTTAAGAACGTTAAACATAAAATGAGGGGAGATTCGATTTCTTATGTTACCTATTCTTAGGCTGGTAATTTGTCCTATATATCGCATACGTTGAATATTATTCTTTCTCTTAATAATGTAATACCCAAAGATTGTTCCTAATAAGCCTAATATGGATATAAGTATCCAAATATATGTACTTAATTTGAAGGCTTTTACTTCTGCATTTTGTTTTTGTATGTGCAAATCTTTCTCCATCAAAGTACTGTCTTGCTTGTAACGCATATCTAGATCGGCGATTCTTTTTTGTGTGATATCATTGCGAAGCGAGTCGTTTAATTGCGAGTTTTTAAGAAGATATTTATATGCTTCTTTATAATGATTCTCTTTTAAAGATAACTTTTCCAGATATTTGGTGCGAATAGATACTATATTGGGCTCAATGCCTTCATCGCTTTGTATCTCTTGCTGTAGATTTTTAGCCGAAGAAAAATTCTTTTGAGCTATGGCGAGGCCTAGTTTTATCGTGTTGATATAATAAAGGATATTTTTGTGATCAACCGCTCTAAAATAGGGTTCAGCCTTCTCATAGTAATATCTGCATGAATCCAAATTATTTAAATTTAAGTAAACATCAGCTAGATTGGTGCTTACCAAATTTTTAAAATAATCATAATCCGTTTTTGCTAAATAACTTTCAGCTCGTTTAAACCATGTAAGCGCTTTTCTATATTCTTCTTTGTAGTAATAGTAGTTGCCTCTGTTGTTGCAAAAGATGACTTTTTCATCAAATCTTCTGTCTTTGTACTCTTTTTCTGCTTGTAGATAATACATGTTGGCTAATTTAAAATCTCTTAGCCCCAAGTAAATATCGGCTAATCCATAATAAAAAGGAAATTTGTATTTCTTAAGGTCTAATGAATCGCTAATGGAGAGACCTAGTCTTAAGTAGTAGGCTGCAGTAGCTAAATTGCCTTTGGTTTTGTATTGGTCGGCCAGATTTATGTATATGTCAGGTAAACTCTCTTTGGCTGGTGGACATTGTAGCGCTTTTGTTAGATATATGATAGCAGTATCTGGTTGATACATTAATGAATAGTAGGCTCCAAAAGAGTTGTTTACTGACGCTAATAGTTCTTGTCTTCTAGATGTTATAGGCTGTTTTTCGAGGAAAGTGAACACTTCTTTTTTCATTGCTATGCCGGAATCATATTTATTCTCCATTAGATATGCACTAGCATATGCTTCGTATGCATCATAATATTTCAGGCTATCTTTTGTGGTTATCATGGCTTCCTTCAACAGATGTTTGGATAATGGAAGATCTTTGAAAAGTTGATCTCTTCCTGAATCGAGCAATGAGTCGGCTTTTAGTTCCGATTGATCTCGAACACCTCGTTTATTACATGCAGAAATAAGAGATAGGCAGATAAATGTAATGATCATCCCCCAACTGGTAGGCTGTAGATATCGTCTTTTCATTGTTGAAAGTTCGATTAAGATTCTTATTTATTTGTTTGTATTTTGTTACTCGCAAATATATGTATTTATAAAGTAATAACAATGTATATTTTAATATTTTTTTGTTGCTAATTTATGTTTTATCTTTTGCTCTAGATAAATGTATTCTATAGATGGCTAATTTGTATTTTATAGATATGTTTTGCCTATTTGTATTTAATATTATGCTATTTATGCTATTTGTCAATATTCTTTTGATCTTCTTTCTTGTTTCTTTTCTGTTTCTTTTTTTATTTATTATATCTTTATTTGATTATCTACATTTTGATTTTCATTTGGGAAAAATGAAAGAGGGAAGAACAATTAAGTTCTTCCCTCTTTGAAATTTAAAAAGACAACTGATACTATGTAGTTATAGGTGGCTTTTTATTTGACATTAATGTGAGCATTAATGTGTCGGAGTAACGGTAAGAGTTACGACATCGGAAATAGAACCAAATGTATAGTTAACCGTTACTGGAATCTGTAACTTAAACTCAGAAGTAATGGTGCCGCCATTATTTTTGTAAGTGATGGTACCGAACGAAAGTGCACTTTGTATCATTATTGATCCTACTGAATTCTTGCTTAAATATACGTTACTCGTTACAGAACTAAGTGGGACATATGTGCTTCCATTATTCATTGTTGTCATGACATTCGAGATGTCTGGCGTGATGCTGTTAACTCCATAATACCTGTAGAAATTATACGGAGATACTGCAAATGCGTCTCCGCGCCAGTCGCTAAATGATAACAGGTCTTTCAAATCAACAGTTACTCCACCAGTTGTCGCATCTTGAATGGACTTTCCTGAGGTCGGGATAATGTTGATTGGGCGAAGGAACTTAATGTCGAATTTCTCATTTGTTAATGGTATCTTATATCCGCAATCGTCTGTGACAACAATATCAATAGTAGCTGTGAATGGATCGCCGTTATATGGAGATTTGTTCAGTAGTGCTATAGCATTGGCATTAATAATGTCATAAGTTATCGTTTCGTTATGAGTACCGCTAAGTGTTGCGATCACTTGTGAGGCGCTACCATTCTTAGATGCTTTCAGTGTTGTTCCACTATTTGCCACAGACAAAGTATATGTGTCGGAACCAACAGCTATATCTGTGCCGCCAAGGCTACTTGCGAAAGTGAATTTAACACCTAGGCTAGTTGTACTTGGGAATTCGCTTATGCCATCTACTTTGATTTGATTAGTGACAAATGCATTAAGTAAATCAACCTTAAACGCAGTGGCAGGGGTGTTTGTTGGTTCTTTGACATCGAGCTTCACATACGACTTCGTTGCATCCCAGTAGTTGCTAATCTTATTTGCATCAGAGATAGAACCTTGGGGCATATCTACACTGGCTTTTAATGTTAGCGTGATATCTCCTCGAGTTGCATCTGTTGATTTATAAGTAACTTTAGCGAATAAGTTAGTGTTGTTGTATGCATTTGCACTAGGTATGGTCCATTCTAACAGGTGTGTTGTTGTACCACTTAGATCTGGTATCTCTCTAACTGTCCCTGTACTGCCTGTTCCAAGAGTTATGCTACCACCTGAACTAGCTAATGTATATAACGTATGGAAGTTCTCTTTCGAAAGGTTGGCCTGATCGTACAGTTCATTCATGTTGATGACGCTTGTTGTATATACCTTACTGTTACATCCATCGAATTTATATGAACCGAAGCCTATTGGTTTATCAAATCCTGCTATTACACCTTGTTCTATCTTTATTTTAATCCATCCTACAGAAAGAATCTTACCTGTAGTTTTTTCTCTCAAGGCTACTCTTACTAAAGGCTGTCTTCCAATCGTAGCACTGCTATTAGAACTTTCAAATTCAGGGTCAATTATACCGGCAGAAGCTTTGGTTTGGTTAAAGAACTCGTTTTGAGGTGTATCATTTGTTCCACTTAGATAGTTTGAACCTGCAAAAACATATTCCAATCCATAGTCTTCGATATTTACTAACTCTTTAGGAGCTGATTGAGTCGCAGATGCTTTATCTAGTTTTTCCGTACAATAAGTTTTAATTTTTCCTGTTAAATCTAATGTGCTATTGTAGGAGACGGAGTAATAGGGATCTGCTGAAATAGCATGAGATGCCTTTCCATCGCTCTGTCCGAGAATGGAACTTTCTGTGCTATTATCAAGAGTAGCTCTAAGCTCAAAGTTGCTTAATATAGCTTTATAAATAGTTGCATAATCAGATGTAACGGTTTGCGCTTCATATCCTGTTGCCAATGCTTTCGTTGTTACTTGCAATCCAAAGATAGCCACTTTATCTTCATCTAGTGATGGGATATCTTCTGATGTTGCTTTCATCGCAACTTTTAACAATCTTTGTCCGTCAACTATATCTATACCTGATTTACTGTTGTCAACCAAAGGGTTGAATGCTGCGGTACGTGTAATATACTCTTTGTCATCAGAAATAAACTGCAAAGAAGATATTTGATCCATTGTTACGCTGGCCGGATTCATATGATAGTATACCATTACTTCTGGAGTAATGTAAGAGGACGCTGTTGCTTTGACATATGCTTCACCTGTAGTGGTCGCTTCACTGTAGGTTCCTGCTGTCCATGCATTATATGTTAGGTTCGTTGCTCTTGTTGCAGCTATTCCTCCCACATATGCTTCAGGTTTAAATATTAGTCCTTTTAAAGGTACTGCGTCAGCTATGTATAGACTGGCTGAGTCGCTACCATAAGTAATTGTATATCCTATGATTGTGCTACCATTCATTATTGCCACTATAGATCCTGTTTGAGATACAGGTAAGGTTACGTTTGTAACTTGATTATCATAGTATACCACGTTGCCTACAACTGTTAGCAGATTAGGGTCAAATGATGCTGGAACTTCAGGTGTGTCGGGGAAAGTAATAGTAGCTTCGCTAACTTTGCTTCCATCTTTTAATAAAGTTACCACTCCGGCGCTTGAGATGCTGATGCTGTACGTGGGTAGGTCTTGTTTGAGAGTGTAGGTAAGCGATGTTCCGTCACTTCCAACTACGGTTAATACGCCTGTAGTCTTATCATAGACAACAGATTTCACTAACCCTCCAACTTTAGTTTGCAAGTCTGAAAGGCTTTGTGTAAGCTCGTCAACCTTAGCATTCACTGCATCGATGTCATCATCATAGTCCTTACAACCGATGAAAGAAACCGTGGTAGAAAATGCTAATGCTCCGAAAAGCATTACTTTTACAAAATTCTTTTTCATAAGTTTCAAATTACATTAATAATATATTATTAGATACACGAAATTTCTATAATAATAAAGAAGTCGCAGATCGTCTTCTCTATTGCTGATGAATGCTAGGAGACTATGCTTCTCTTGTTTATTTTAATGCGAATTTATCTAAAGAATTTAGACCTGACAAGGTGGCATATTGGTGTATATGCTATGTACTGCTTTTTGGTGGCTTTATGTGGTAGGAATAAGTGTTTATGTTGCATTAAAAAAGTGAATGAAATATAGCCTTTTTATATGACTGATGTTACTACAGGGGAGAAATGATCCAATAAGGTGAAGGTGTGCTGCTAAGAGTGATGTTATAGCATGAAAAAGCGTTCTTGAACTGAACTGAAAAAGAACCGGGAGATGACTAAGCCATTCGCTTTCTCGAAGGGCGAGACCATGATGCATCTTTTGCCTTCGATGGCTTGTAAATAGGAGATATTGATGATTTGTTGCTGACTTATCTGGGTAAAAGTTGAATTGAGTCTGAGAATGTCTTCGGCGGAGGTGTTTTTCTTTAGTTGGATAACTTGTTCATCTAGTATTACCATCCAGTGTCTTTTCTCCTTTATGTATTCAAAATAACCAATGTTATTCGCTTTTAGAGAGATATATCCCTTTATGGTTGTGATGAGAAAGCGAGAGTTTTCTTTGGTGTATAGAGTGGAGACTGAGTCTTTAAATGGTGTTTGGCTTTGTGTACTCTCTGTATGTTTAAGAAATCGGTTTATGACTAGTTCAAATTCGTGTTCGGTATAAGGCTTTAGCAGATAGTCAAAGGCGGACTCTCTGAGTGCTTCTAACAGATACTTGCTGTATGCAGTATAGAAGACAATGTGTAAATGCCAACTAATGGCATCCTTCAATTCTCGGAGCATTTCTATGCCATTAATATAAGGCATTTCAATATCTAGAAAAATAAGGTCGGGTTTTGTTTTTAGTATAATCTCTTTTCCTTCTTTTGCGTTTTGAGCGGTTCCGACCAATTCTATTTTCTCTGTTTTTCTTAAAGAAACTGACAGGTTTATTATGTCTTTTGGTTCATCGTCAACTATAACTACTGTATGTCTATTTTTCATTGATATTTAATTTAATAATGATTGGTAGGCAACTGTTTTGTGTACAAAAGTATTGTTTAATGATATACGATAAAAGTAATTGAATTAGCTAAGGTGCATATTTGGTACTATGTGGTTTGTATTATGTGTAATATAGTATCTATGATGCATTAATTTATTGTGAGTTAGGCTATATCTGGAAATGGCACGGGAAAAAGTATTTATCATCATTTATGTGAATAGTTATATTTGTTTACGTAAAATGCATTTTAACCAGAAGAGCTAATTTCAACGTATTGAATGTACGAGATCAGCGTGTTGAATGCATACTTTCAACACGCTGATCTCGTACATTCAACACACCCCCTCTCAGAAGGCGTGTGGAGGGGTTTGTGTGGTTTTCTTAAATATCAACAAACAACTCTGATAAGATCTTTGTCAATGAGTGAATTAAGCTCACTTTGTATCATTTGGAAATAGCTGAGGAGTAACCCCATTGTGGAGGAGAAAGGAGAATTCTAGCAATACATTAAAGACGGCATAGACAGAGTGAGCCAACCACTAACTTAATAAGATGTTAATCGAATCGGGCTCCTTCTGCAAAGTAAGTCTGTAAATAAGAGGGCTTTTAATGCACAAACCCAAGAATATTATCAAACTTTTCGCCTTGGTTCTCAAATTGTCCGCTCAAAGCTTCTGCGTCTTTAGGATTTAGTTCGAGTGCTTTTTTCATGTCTTCTATTGAGCCTTCTTTATCACCGTTCAATAGTTTGGCACGGCCACGTTCTTGGTAGGCTGATGCAAAGTTGGGATTTATCTCGATTGCTTCATCGAAAACATCAATAGCAGCAGAAAGGTTCTTCTGAGAGATGTATGATTTGCCTAGTGCTAAGTAGGCTTGCTCGTTAAATGGGTTTAGTGTGGTTACTTTTCGGTAGACTTCTTCCGCTTCTGCTCCTTTATCGGTAGCATCAAAAAGTTTTCCTTGCAGAATGAGTGCGGTTTCTTCATCGGGAGATTGCTCCAATATCACTTCCAGGTCTTTTTGCGCTTCTTCATATTGGCTCATGTCCAGCAATACTTCGGCACGCATCAGTCTTGCTTCCGTATAGTCTTCTTTTAATACGAGTGCTTTGGTGAGGTTGGCTATTGTGCTAAGTTCATCTTTCAATCCTCTTTCTGCTCTGGCTAGCTGAAAGAGTGGCATGGCTTTGTCTTGCTCAATAGCGATTGCTTTTAATGCAAATTCCTTCATGTCGGCATAGGCTTCTTGCATATAGCATACATGGGTCAGGGTCAGAAAAGTACTACTGATTTCAGGCTCCATTCCTGCCATCTCCTCTAATACTTTTCGTGCTTTATCAAGCTCTCCTGTTTGTACGTATAGTTGGCTTAGATAGCCCATCGTTTCAAATTCTTTTTCGATAGCAAGTGCTTCGGTGAAACACTTCACAGCATAGTCGGCGCGTCCTATGCGTTGAGCACGGAGTCCGTCATACTTTAATATATCAAAGTTCTTTTTGTTGTTTTTTAGTTGTTCCTCTTCCGGGTTTTCTACTTTTCCGGAGAAGAGTGATTTAAAGAAATTAGCCATGTTCTTTTGTTTTTAGTTTCTTTGCAAAAATAATAAATAATGCTTATCAGATGGCATGCTTGTGTCTGTTTTTTATTATGAAAGTGCTTTTAGTTGCAGCATGCCGTCTTTCATTTCGAGTACACCTTCATCTAGTAGATATTGAACAGTTGTACTTAACTCCTCTTTTTCCGCCGTCTCTATGTTGCGGGCTATGTCGGCCGGAGTAGAGGGCTGCAGGCTGAGGACGTCAATAATCTGTTGCTTCAACAGGTCGAATGCAAGATTTGGAAGAGTATCTGTTGCTTTTTTGCTAAGGCAATTGTCGCATTGTCCGCAGTTGTGCTTATTTCTTTCTCCAAAGTAATGGAGCAACATCCGGCTTCGGCAGGCAGTTTCGGAGGTAACATATTCTAGCATGGATTTGATCCGTGCTTCGTATCGTTCTTTCCGTTCCTCGTACACTGTATGGGTGATTTGTAAGTGACGCAATTCTACCCGTTCACGCGTATATATTATATAAGGTGTCTTTTTACGTGGAATGTAATCCAGGATACGCCTCTTATCCAACAAGGTTAACAGGTCGTATACTTGTTGCCGGGTTAATCCCGAGCGTACGGCTAGTGATTCTTCGTGAATATAGGCATAGTCTGTGAATACGCCGGTGTATGATCGCAGTACGGTTTGTATCAAGGCATCGGCTTGGGCACCCATCTCTTGTAGCTTGTACAGTTCATCCCGACGAATCGTGAAAAGTAATCGGGAGGCATTGTCTTGTTCGGCTGTATATTCAATGTATCCGGCTTGGGTAAGTATCTTCAGGGCACTGTCGGCCGGTACGGGGAAATGCTTAAACTTGCGGCAAAACTCTTCCAGATTAAAGTCGTACATGCAATTCACGCCGTCTCCCATAGCCATCTGGTAGTAGTAGTTTACGTGTTCGTACACTTGTTTGATGTACTCTTTCTCCGGAAATGTGTCCGCAATCCGTTTCTTTAGCGATGCCTTGTCCGCATTGGAATACAAGATCACAGCATACGCCTTTTCACCGTCGCGCCCGCCACGACCTGCTTCTTGAAAGTAGGCTTCCGGTGAGTCGGGAAGATCAAGATGTACCACAACTCGCACATCAGGCTTGTCTATCCCCATACCAAAAGCATTCGTGGCTACCATCACACGACATTCTCCACTTTGCCAACGCTTCTGTCTCAGGTCTTTCACATCATTGTTTAGTCCGGCATGGTAAAAGTCGGCTGTGATGCCTTCGTGCTGTAAGAGTTCCGTGGTTTCCTTTGTCCTTTTCCGGTTGCGTACATAAACGATAGCACTTCCGGGTATCTGGTGAAGTATGTGAAGCAATTCTCCCGCTTTGTTGTCTGTCTTGCGGACGATATAGGCCAAGTTCTTCCGTTCAAAGCTCATTCGGAAGACATTTTCTTGCTTGAAGTGGAGCCTTGCCTGAATATCTTTTACCACAGCTGGTGTGGCAGTTGCTGTCAGTGCTAGTACGGGTATTCCCGGTAATAGTTCCCTTATCTCGGCTATTTTCAGATAAGCCGGACGGAAATCATATCCCCATTGAGAGATGCAATGGCTTTCGTCAACGGTTATCATGCTCACGTTCATGGAGCGGAGTTTAGCTCGAAAGATTTCTGTGTCCAAACGTTCCGGTGAAATATAGAGAAATTTGTAGTTGCCGAAGATGCAATTCTCTAATGCTACGATAATCTCTTGCCTCGTCATTCCCGAATAAACGGCAAGAGCCTTAATGCCACGGCTCCTCAGGTTCTGAACCTGATCCTTCATCAGAGCGATGAGGGGCGTCACAACGAGGCATATTCCCTCTTGCGCTAAAGCGGGAACCTGAAAGGTGATGGACTTGCCACCACCCGTAGGCATCAACCCCAACGTATCTTTACCTTGGCCAATGCTAGTGATAATGTCTTCCTGTAAGTCACGGAAGGTGTCATAGCCCCAGTAACGTTTCAGTATTTCGTGATAAATGCTCACTCTGCCGGCTTAATATCTTCAATTTGTAATTGCACTTCTCCGTGTCTATGAGTATTCTCCTCTATTGTATAGCAGATGTCAAACGAACGTTTGGTCTTGATGTAGCGCACGTGTGAACTTTGTCCAAAGGCTATCCCGTTCATTACATTATTCGATTTGTTGTCCACTAACTCTAGCTTGATATGCTCCTGATCGCGACCTACCACTTTACTTGTGCCATAGTCGTACACATGATGGGTGCAAAAAATAGGTTTGTTGTTTTCAGGACCGAATGGATTAAACTTTTTCAAATCGCTACAAAACTTTGAAGTTATATCTTTAAAGTCTATCTCCGCATGAATGTTAATCATAGCAGATGTTTGTTCGGGCAAGATGTGTTGCGAAACAAATTCTTCGAAGCGCTGAGTAAAGGCTTCTACTTTGTCTATCTTCATCGAAAGTCCGGCAGCATAGGTGTGTCCTCCAAAATTTTCGAGTAAGTCGCGGCAATGTTCAACTGCCTTATAGACATCAAAACCCAACACTGAACGTGCGGAGCCAGTAGCCATATCATCCGTACGAGTTAGTACTACTGCCGGACGGTAGTAGACTTCTGTCAGTCGAGAGGCCACAATGCCTATCACTCCTTTATGCCAATTCTCGTTGTATAAGACAATGGAGCGTCGGTTGGCCAAGCCACTCAGGTTGGAGACAATTAGGTTGGCCTCTTCCGTCATGCTTTTATCCAAGTCTTTGCGGGTTTCGTTGTATTGGTTTATTTCATTGCTCTTTTCCAATGCTAATGAAAAATCTTTTTCAGTTAGCAGGTCAACAGCCTTTTTCCCATTCTGTATACGCCCGGAAGCGTTGATTCGCGGACCGATCTTGAAGACGATGTCGCTAACGGTAATTTCTTTATCAGACAATCCGCACACATCAATAATGGCTTTGAGGCCAACACTTGGATTACTGTTTAACTGCTTCAGTCCGTGGTATGTAAGGATACGGTTTTCACCCATGATAGGTACAATATCCGATGCTACACTGACAGCTACCAAATCAAGTAGAGGAACCAGATTATGAAAGTCAATGCCATTGTTAATAGCAAATGCCTGCATGAACTTAAAGCCTACTCCACATCCGGAGAGATGAGTGTAGGGATATGTGTTATCGAGCCGTTTAGCATTTAAGATAGCAACGGCTGGGGGCAATATGCCATCGGGCACATGGTGGTCACAAATGATAAAGTCAATGCCTTTTTCCTTCGCATAGGTAATTTCGTCAACAGCCTTAATTCCGCAGTCGAGTACAATAATGAGTCCCACACCAGTTTCGGCAGCATAATCTATTCCTTGAGTAGAAACTCCGTAACCTTCATTATAGCGGTCGGGAATGTAATAATCAATGTTCGAATAATACTGCTGGATAAACTTGTATACCAGAGACACAGCTGTGGTTCCATCTACATCATAATCTCCATAAATAAGAATTCTTTCTTTCTTTCCCATTGCCTTGTTCAGGCGTTCCACTGCAATATCCATATCTTCCATTAGAAATGGATCATGCAAATCAAGTAATTGCGGGCGGAAGAACTTTTTCGCTTCTGTTGCGTCTGTAATTCCCCGCTGTAGCAATAATTCTCCCAAGATTGGACTAATTCCCAATTCTTGAGCCAGCGCTTGGCTTCTCTGTTCTTGTTCGGATGTAATGGGTTGATAATTCCATTTGTAGTTCATTTTATATATTGTTTTTTCTTTCTTCTGTCTCAAAGGTCGGCTAAGAACGTGCTTTGCCAACGATTGGTAAAAGTACGAAAAAAAACGTTAGGGGAGATGATAGAATGAAGAAAATCTACATGAACAAGTTATGCATGAGCAGACTTCTTCGTAAGGTTTCGCCCTTCAAATTGGCAGATGGCTTCTTTCCACTCTTCTTCTAACTCTTTTGATTCGTTTTTTGAGAGATCGAAAGCTACCATTACGGATTTGCAGACACATTTCACCTCATTTGTTTCAATCTCAATTACTTGTTGGATGAGATGAAAACTCTTGTGTCCGATTTGGTAAACCGCTGTTTGTACGGCTACATGGTCTGTCGGGAGAATTTGGGATAAGAAGTTTGCTTCAATGTTCACTACTACAATGGCATCTTTAGTCCAGTCAACATGCGGGCACACAGATGCGAAGTATTCTGTTTTTCCGAGATCGTAGAAAGTAAAGTAAACAGCATTATTAACGTGACCGAATTTATCTACGTCGTTGAAGCGTAATTGTATAGGTAAGCTATGGTGAAACTCTATTTCTTCCATTTGTTTTCTCTTAAACGTTTTTATTGTCGGGCAAAAGTACTATTTTTGCATGTTATTCAATCTGCAATATCTAAAGAAATGATAGAAGATATAAAAAAAGCTTGCCAAGTAATGAGTGAAGGTGGAGTGATACTTTACCCTACTGACACCATTTGGGGCCTTGGCTGTGATGCTACAAACCCGGAAGCAGTTCGTAAGGTGTATGAGATTAAACAACGCTCTGATAGCAAAGCGATGCTGGTGTTGGTTGATTCATCTGCAAAAGTTGAGTTCTATGTAGGGGATGTCCCTCCTATTGCTTGGGATTTGATCGAACTTGCCGATAAACCGATGACTATTATTTATTCAGGTGCGCGAAACTTAGCCGCTAATCTTCTTGCCGAAGACGGGAGTGTGGGTATCCGTGTTACGAATGAAGATTTTTCTCGTCAACTTTGTCAGCGCTTTCGTAAAGCGATTGTTTCTACTTCGGCTAATATCAGCGGACAACCTTCTCCAACCAACTTTAGCGAAGTGAGTGAGGAGATAAAATCATTGGTAGATTATGTTGTCACCTTTCGCCAGAATGAGATGGATCATCCTAAGCCATCAAGTATTATTAAACTGGATAAAGGCGGTGTGATTAAAATTATACGTAAATAGAAATTAAACGACTTGATTCTTAGGTACAGGGGGTTTAAATAGATTATGAAAAAAGAAAAAATAGCTTTAGTTCAACAACTTATAATGTGGCGCGAGAATAAAATTAAAGAGAAACATTTTATTCTGATGCTTAGCTTTATGGTTGGTATATTTACCGCCATTGCTGCTTTACTACTTAAATATCTCATTCGCTTAATCCAGAATTTCCTAACGGATAACTTTGATACAACGAATGCCAACTTCCTTTATTTGGTTTATCCGGTAGTGGGTATCTTTCTTGCCGGATGGTTTGTACGCAACATAGTCAAAGACGATATTAGTCATGGGGTAACAAAAATACTTTATTCTATTTCTCGCCGTCAGGGACGAATCAAACGCCATAACATTTGGTCGTCAACCATTGCCAGTGCCATAACCATCGGTTTTGGTGGATCCGTAGGAGCGGAGGCTCCTATCGTGCTGACTGGTTCGGCAATTGGATCTAATCTGGGAAGCTTTTTTAAGATGGAACAGCGTACATTAATGTTATTGGTCGGTTGTGGCGCAGCAGGTGCTGTTGCAGGAATTTTTAAAGCTCCAATAGCTGGTTTGGTCTTTACTATTGAGGTCTTGATGATCGATCTGACCATGACTTCGCTCCTTCCGTTATTGATATCTTCCGTTACTGCAGCCACTGTTTCTTACATTGTGACTGGCCAAGAAGCTATGTTTAAGTTTCATCTTGATGAACCATTTCAATTGGAACGTATACCTTATGTCATCCTTTTAGGGATCTTTTGCGGACTGGTCTCTCTCTATTTTACTCGGGCTATGAATGCTGTTGAAGGGGTATTTGGGCGATTCAAAGGTGCTTATAAAAAGTTGACTTTGGGAGGTATTATGCTAAGTGTGTTAATCTTCCTTTTTCCGCCACTTTATGGTGAAGGATATGACACGATAGAATTATTGCTGAATGGGGCGAGCAATACGGAGTGGGATACGGTGATGAATAATTCTTTGTTTTATGGCTATGGCAATTTATTGCTTGTATATCTTATCCTGATCATTTTATTCAAGGTTTTTGCTTCGAGTGCTACTAATGGTGGAGGTGGCTGCGGTGGAATCTTTGCTCCTTCTTTATTTTTAGGATGCATTGCCGGTTTTGTTTTTTCTCATTTTGGCAATCAACTGGCTTTTCTCCCCCAATTGCCTGAAAAAAACTTTGCGTTGATGGGCATGGCAGGTGTGATGAGTGGCGTGATGCATGCTCCGCTGACTGGCGTTTTTTTGATAGCCGAGCTTACCGGAGGATATGATTTGTTTTTACCGCTGATGATTGTAGCTGTAAGTTCTTATTTAACTATTATTGTTTTTGAACCTCATAGTATTTATTCAATGCGTTTGGCTAAGAAAGGTCAATTGCTGACGCATCATAAAGATAGAGCAGTGCTGACGCTTATGAAAATGGAAAATGTAGTGGAGAAAGATTTTGTGGTGGTTCATCCAGAAATGGATTTAGGGCAGTTGGTAAAAGCCATTTCGACCTCGCATCGTAATGTTTTCCCTGTTATTGATAATACCGGAGTATTATTGGGCGTTGTTCTTCTTGATGATATTCGTAGCATTATGTTTCGTCAAGAATTGTATCACCGCTTCACGGTCAGTAAACTGATGACCTCTCTTCCTGCCCGTTTATATGATACTGACAGTATGGAGCAGGTGATGCAGACTTTTGATGATACCAAGGCCTGGAATCTCCCTGTGGCCGATAGTGAAGGTAAATATCTGGGATTTGTCTCTAAATCGAAGATATTCAACACTTATCGTCAATTGCTAGTGCATTTCTCTGAAGATTAACTTTAACTTGTAATTGCTATGCCAGATAAGAAAGATTTAAAAATCGTATATATGGGTACTCCTGAATTTGCAGTCGAACCACTTCGATGCTTGATAGATGGAGGATATAATGTCGTGGGTGTAATAACGATGCCTGATAAACCTGCAGGGCGCGGACATAAAATTCACTTTTCGCCTGTTAAGCAATATGCGCTTGATCACCATCTTCCATTATTGCAGCCGGAAAAATTGAAAGATGCGGATTTTGTGCAAGCCCTGCGTGATTGGCAAGCCGATCTACAAGTTGTTGTGGCTTTTCGGATGTTGCCCGAAATTGTGTGGAATATGCCCCGCTTTGGAACTTTTAATCTTCATGCTTCATTACTTCCTCAATATCGCGGAGCGGCACCCATTAATTGGGCTGTGATAAACGGAGATAGAGAAACGGGTATCACTACCTTTTTTCTTACGCATGATATTGACACCGGAAAAGTGATTCAGCAGGTATCCGTTCCTATTGCCGATACGGATAATGTAGAAATTGTGCATGATAAGTTGATGTTGCTTGGAGGTAACTTGGTAGTGGAGACGATTGAAGCCATTCTTCACGGAAGTGTGAAACCAATACCTCAAGAAGAGATGGCTGTGGTTGGCGAACTTCTTCCGGCACCTAAAATATTCAAAGATACGTGCCGAATAAATTGGGCGCAACCAACCAAAAGGATTTATGACTTTATTCGTGGTTTATCCCCTTATCCTGCAGCATGGACAGAATTGAACTGCCCTAATGGTGAAGAAATAGTTGTGAAGATATTCGAGTCGGAAAAGGTCGAAGAGATACATGGGTTTGCGCCCGGAACGATTCTTACTGATGGCAAGAACTATATAAAGGTAGCTACATCAGATGGCCTTATTTTGATCAAGTCTTTGCAATTTCCCGGCAAGAAACGTCTCCATACAGAGGAATTGTTGAGAGGGTTTAAACTGACGGAAGAATTTTGTATGAAAGTAGGATGATCTAACTATTTTATCTACATTTGTACTACGAATTATATACTTAGTGAAAAATGAAACCAATTATAGCCCCTTCCATATTATCTGCTAATTTTGCTTATCTGGCCAGAGACATAGAGATGATTAACCAGAGTGAAGCAGATTGGCTACATCTTGACGTGATGGATGGCGTTTTCGTTCCCAACATTTCATTTGGTTTTCCGGTGTTGAAGTATGTTGCTGAATTAACAAACAAACCGCTTGATGCACATTTGATGATAGTAAACCCTGAGAAATTTATTCCTGAAGTAAAAGCTCTCGGTGCTAAAGTGATGAATGTGCATTTTGAAGCTTGTCCCCATTTGCATCGTGTTATTCAGCAAATACGTGAAGCCGGTATGCAACCGGCCGTAACAATCAATCCCGCTACTCCTGTATCTTTCTTGAAAGATATTATCAACGATGTCTATATGATACTGGTGATGAGTGTGAATCCCGGTTTTGGCGGACAAAAATTTATAGAGCACTCGGTGGAGAAGGTAAAAGAATTGCGTGCTTTGATTGAACAAACAGGCTCTAAAGCTTTGATTGAAGTAGACGGTGGCGTGAATAAAGAGACGGGAGCACGGCTGATTGCTGCCGGTGCTGATGTGCTTGTGGCCGGAAATGCTATCTTCGCTGCTGAAGATCCGGTAGCGATGATTCACAATTTGAAAAATATGTAGAAATTCTTTCTGTGCCCTTTTTAAACTCTCTACACCGATATCCTTTTTTGCGGCTGTTTGTTCCATTAGCGGTGGGCATTATTTGCGGTGACGCTTTATCTTCTCAAAACAAAGAATTTGTATGGAGGTTAGCTTTTGTTGCTTTCCTTATTTCTCTGCTATTTGGTGGATTTTCTTTTCTTTTAAGAAAATACTCTTATCGATGGTTGTTTGGTGCAGGTATTTATCTTTTATTCTTCTCAATAGGTGTTGGTGGCTCTGGTTGGAGACTGGCACAAACGATTCATTCTTTTCCTGATCATGAAACGGTGTATCGTGGTGTCTTGACCGAACATCCGGATATAAAAAAACGGAGTGTTCTCTGTAAGATTCATTTGTTAAACCAAGTTGATTCTGTATCAACCCATTCGCTTCAAAAAGACATTCTACTTTATTTTATTAAAGATTCGGCTAGTGAGCATTTGTGTCGAGGAGATGAAGTCTTGTTTTATGCTCACATATCTGCTCCCAAAAATAATGGCAATCCTAACGAGTTTGATTATGCCCGCTATCTTCTGCGCAAAGGAATAAGCGGAACGGGCTTTGCTTTTGCTCATAATTGGAAGATTGTGGGACATGACTCGGCTCGTTCATTGAAGCAACTGGCTGCCGACTATCGCGAGCGGATCTTAAACCTTTATCGGTCGTTGGGTTTTAGTAGAGATGAGTTTGCGGTACTTTCTGCACTGACGGTGGGTTACAAGGACGAGCTGAGTGATGAGATAAAAGAAACCTTTTCCATTTCCGGTGCGAGTCATGTATTGGCACTTTCCGGTCTCCATATTGGTTTTCTTTATGCGATGTTGCTTTTCTTGTTGAAGAGAATTCCCGGTCGTTCGAAGATGATAGAGATTTTTCGCATTCTAATCATTATAGTTGCGCTTTGGCTTTTTGCTTTCCTTGCGGGTTTTTCGTCTTCTGTGGTTCGTTCGGTAATGATGTTTTCCTTGTTTGCCTTGTCGGGATTGGCTCTAGGAAAGGGTTTTCCCTTGAATACTCTTGCTGCGGCAGGGGTTCTGATGTTGTTATATAATCCTTGCTGGTTATTCGATGTTGGTTTTCAGCTCTCTTTTTGTGCCGTGGCAGCCATATTACTATTTCATCCACTGATTGATAATAGAATAACACTTACCAATAGGTCAGCGAAGTATGTATGGAGCCTGATTTCTGTGTCCATTGCGGCCCAGATAGGCACTGCACCATTGGTTTTGCTTTATTTTTCACGTTATTCCACTCATTTTATTTTAACTAATTTGCTTGTTATTCCATTGGTTTCTATTCTTATATATTTAACTGTTGTCATGCTTTTGTTTACGCCATTCCCTATGATTCAGAGCTGGCTAAAAGAGCTTGTTCAGTTTAGTTTGCAATTCTTGAACGATTCGGTGCGATGGGTGGAACAATTGCCCTTTTCTTCCATTGATAATATCTGGATTTACCCCTTTGAAGTTTTAATTCTTTATCTATCTATACTACTATTTGCTCGCTATGTCTCCTTTAGAGATGGAAAGAACATGATTGCATTTCTGACCTCCGTCTTAATACTATGCTCTTATCATGTGAGTATGCTTTACAAAGATCGTCCTTATAATAGTTTAGTTTTTTATAATGTGCGCAATTGTCCTGTAGCACACTGCATAACAGCTAGCGGACGGTCTTGGCTAGTGCATCCTGACGATTGTGTGGCGGATGATAAACGCCTTTATGCTGCTGTTTCGGGTTATTGGAATCGATTACATATGCTTCCGCCTATTTCGGTATTAAATGCTAAAACAAATCAGTATCTTGATTTTTGTAATAATATCCTCTCATTTGGTGGAAAACAAGTCTGTTTTGTTGATGATGATCGATGGCTAAATAAAGTGGCCGAGCACCCCTTGTCTGTGGATTATCTTTATCTATGTAAAGGATATAGAGGACGATTGAAGTGGCTGATAGGCCTATTCTCTGTGCAAACGGTTGTGTTGGATGCATCTATTCCTGAATGGCACAAAAAAGAATTTTCAGAAGAATGTATGCAGATGGGAATTCATTTTATTTCTCTTGCTGACAAAGGTTCTGTCTGCTTTCTGCTCTGATAAACAAAGAATTTTGTATTTTTGTCGATTATATCAATAGAAAATATATGCTGACTAAGGTTATTGAACAAACTAAAATAGACCATTTTACTAAATGGTTCGAACGGGCTGATAAAATAGTTGTTGTTTCTCATGTTTCTCCTGATGGAGATGCCATCGGTTCATCTTTGGGACTTTGCCACTTTCTTTATTCACAAGACAAGATAGTAAATGTGATTGTACCGAATGCTTTTCCTGATTTTCTAAAATGGATGCCGGGTAGTAAAGAAATTCTGTTATACGATCGTTATCGGGATTTTGCTAACAAGTTGATTGCTGAGGCTGATGTTATTTGCTGTCTTGATTTTAATGCACTGAAGAGAATTGATGCTATGGCAGATGCCGTGGCAGCTTCTCCTGCTCATAAAATGATGATCGATCACCATCCTCATCCAGAGGAATTTTGTGACATCACTATCTCTCATCCTGAAATATCTTCTACTTCTGAATTGGTCTTTCGTCTGATTTGCCGTATGGGTTATTTTAGTGATATATCCAGAGATGGAGCTGAGTGCATCTATACGGGCATGATGACGGATACAGGAGGATTTACATATAATTCTAATAGTCAAGAGATTTATTTCATTATTAGCGAATTACTCTCTAAGGGAATTGATAAAGACGACATTTATCGTAAGGTGTATAATACTTATTCAGAAAGTCGTCTGAGATTAATGGGGTATGTGCTCTCTAAGATGAAAGTCTATGCAGCTCATAATTCTGCTTTGATATCACTGACAAAGGAAGAACAAGGTAATTTTGATTATGTAAAAGGAGATAGTGAAGGATTTGTGAATATTCCCTTATCTATCAAAAATGTTTGTTTCACTTGTTTTCTAAGAGAAGACACAGAGAAACCGATGATTAAGATTTCACTCCGTTCGGTAGGAAAGTTTCCTTGTAATAGCTTTGCGGCTGAATTCTTCAATGGAGGTGGACATTTGAATGCTTCAGGTGGTGAGTATCTGGGCTCGATGGAAGAGGCAGTAACAGCTTTTGAGCGGGGACTCGAAAAATACAAAGACTTGTTGATTGCTTAAAAAGCTAAAAGAAGGGACTTAATGGTGTATACTACTGCTGCTCAGTATATTTATCCTTATTTCTATGATATAACAAAATTCCAAAATTGCTAACAAATATCTATTAATTTTTGTGACCTATGACGCTAATTAAATCAATCTCTGGAATTCGCGGAACTATCGGCGGGACCACAGGTGAAGGATTGAATCCGCTTGACATTGTCAAGTTTACTTCAGCTTATGCTACTTTGATTCGTAAAACATGTAAATCGGATAGTAATAAAATTGTTGTGGGGCGTGATGCTCGTATTTCCGGCGAAATGGTGAATAATGTTGTAGTCGGTACTCTTATGGGGCTCGGATGGGATGTTGTTGACATCGACTTGGCTTCTACGCCAACGACCGAACTGGCTGTTACGATGGAAGGTGCTTGTGGGGGAATCATTCTTACTGCTTCTCATAATCCTAAACAATGGAATGCTCTTAAACTGCTCAACGAATATGGCGAATTTCTGAATGCAGCAGAAGGCAATGAAGTGCTTCGTATAGCAGAAGCAGAAGAATTTGATTATGCAGATGTAGACCATTTGGGCTCTTATCGCAAAGATTTGACGTACAACAAAAAACATATAGATAGCGTACTTGCACTTCAACTTGTGGATGTTGAAGCTATTAAAAAAGCGAACTTCAGGGTAGCGATAGATTGCGTAAATTCTGTTGGAGGAATTATTCTTCCTGAACTTTTGGAACGCTTGGGAGTGAAACATGTAGAGAAACTCTATTGTGAGCCAACCGGGCATTTTGCACATAACCCCGAACCACTAGAAAAGAATTTAGGCGATATCATGGACCTGATGAAAGGTGGAAAAGCAGATGTGGCTTTTGTTGTCGATCCGGATGTGGATCGTTTAGCTATGATCTGTGAAAATGGAGTGATGTACGGCGAAGAATACACGCTGGTTACTGTGGCCGATTATGTATTGAAGCATACTCCGGGAAATACAGTTTCTAATCTTAGTTCTACTCGTGCATTACGTGATGTTACTAATAAATACGGTATGCAATATAGTGCATCGGCTGTAGGTGAAGTAAATGTAGTAACTAAGATGAAAGCTACAAATGCTGTGATCGGTGGTGAAGGTAATGGTGGAGTTATTTACCCTGAAAGTCATTACGGACGTGATGCATTGGTTGGTATTGCACTCTTTCTTAGCCATTTGGCTCACGAAGGAAAAAAAGTAAGCGAGCTTCGTGCCACATATCCACCTTACTTTATAGCAAAGAATCGTGTTGATCTTACTCCGGATATTGACGTGGATGCCATTCTTGCAAAAGTGAAGGAAATCTATAAGAACGAAGAGATCAATGATATTGATGGAGTGAAGATTGACTTCCCTGATAAATGGGTGCATTTGCGTAAAAGTAATACTGAAGCTATTATTCGTGTATATAGCGAAGCTTCTACCATGGAAGCAGCAAATGAGATAGGTCAAAAAATAATGGATGTTATTAATGAATTGGCAAAGTAAGTCTTTATATAGATAGCTTGATTTTGAGGCGGAGTTTTTCTCCGCCTTTTTTATTTGGTGCCAATAGAAAGGCTAGGAGCATAGCTTTATGTTTTCAGTTTTTGCAGAAATAATGGATGCAGTGCTTAATTCGAATTGATAGTGTGCGTAGATTAAAGTGACTATATACGTAAATGATGCATTATGTGTACCGATTCTTTCTGAAAAAGTACTAATGTCTATTAGTATCGATGGGTTCTTTATGAGGAATCTAAATGTTTTTTTACCTTTGTTCTTGTTAAATCAATCTCCTTAAATATATGAAAAAGGCAATACTGTTTCTTTTAGCTACCTTCTGTTTTTTTTCCTCACACTGTGAAAGCAGAAATGATTCCATACTTAAGGCTTTAGATAAAACAATACGTGAGCGCTCTATTTATACAGAGCGCAAAGAAACTCGTATTCAGAACTATAAAGAACTTTGCAGAAGCTTGTCCGATAAAGAACAGATTTACAGTGTTCTGGGGAAACTCTTTGACGAGTACCGCTACTTTAATACGGATTCGGCTTTTCATTATGCTACTCTGAAACTCGAGTTGGCAGAGAATCTTCATAATTGGGAACATATTTTTGACGCTAGAATGAATATAGCCGATATTATGAGTCTTACAGGCATGTATAAGGAAGCGCTGGATATGATGGCATCTGTTTATTCTAAGCAGCTACCCGAATATTTGCGTCCTTATTATTATCATTTATACCGAACAATGTATGGCCTGATGGCCGACTATGCCATTCGTGAAAAGGAAAAGATTCAATATAATAAGATAGTCGATACTTACAGAGATTCTTTATTGATCATTAAACCAAAAGGAAGCATTGAGCATACGCTTATTGATGTAGAAAAGCTGCTTGCCGGGAAGAAGTATGATGAAGCCCTATCTATTCTTAATGAGGCGAAGAAGAAAATAGCTCCGTCAGATCATAATCTGGCTTTTCTCTCTTTTTCTCTGGCTCAGGTTTATAAAGGTAAGGGCGATAAAGAAAGAATGATGTGGAATCTGGCCGTTTCTTCCATCTCCGATTTGCAATCGGCAGTGAAGGAGTATGTCTCTCTGCGCGAACTGGCCTATGCCCTCTATGAATCAGGCGATATTGACAGGGCATACACCTATTTGAAGTGCTCTATGGAAGATGCCCGCAGCTGCAATGCTCGTCAGCGTACCATTGAAATAGGAGCAATATTTCCTATTATAGATAAGGCGTACACCCAGAAAAACGAAAAGCAAAAACACGAAATTGTACTGGGGCTATTGGGCATCAGTGTTCTGTCTGTTATTTTACTGATAACCATCTTCTTCTTGTATAAGCAAATGAGGAAAGTGGCTGTGGCCCGTCGTCATATAGGCGAAGTAAATACTGAATTGAGCAAACTGAATCAGGAACTGAAGGACGTAAACAATAGGTTGCAAGATTCTAATAATCAGTTGAAGGAGACGAACCTTACTCTTTCGGAAACAAACTTTATCAAAGAAGAATACATTGGCAGATATATGGATCAATGTTCCACCTATCTCGAGAAGATGGACGCTTACCGTCGTTCGCTAGGCAAAATAGCCTCTGCAGGAAAGGTGGACGAATTATATAAGAGCATTAAATCTACGCAGGTTATTGAGAATGAACTAAAAGAGTTCTATCTCAATTTTGATGATACGTTTCTGCGCTTGTTCCCTAATTTTGTGACGGACTTTAATCATCTTCTTTTGGAGGGCGAACGTATTTATCCAAAAGCGAATGAACAACTGAATACCGAACTGCGTATCTATGCCCTGATACGTTTGGGCATTACGGATAGTGTGAAGATTGCGCAGTTCCTTCGCTATTCCGTAACGACTATCTATAATTATCGAACCAAGGTTCGTAATAAAGCTATTGGCGAACGTGATGAATTTGAAAACAGAGTAATGCAGATAGGGCGATTGGCCGAATAGATTGTATTGTCCTCTTTTAATCGGACTCAGAGAAGTCTTAACTCTATACAGTTGAGGCTTCTTTTGTTTTAAACTGGCTTATTTAAAGAATAAATCTACTACTTATTTTTAGTCTTTGTTTTTATTTATCTTGTTGATTATTAGATGTTTATCGGTCTGTCTTTTTCTTAATCAACTACCTTTTTACTATCTATAAATGAAGGATTGGTTTATGCCACTAAATTTGCATAATCAATATTCTCAGATGCAAATGATCTGGGAAATGAGAGAAGAAGAAAGAATAACTTTAAATTGATGTACATGGAAAAGAGTCTTAGGCTGAGAAGTTTTGAACATTGCTATCTATTAGTTTTAATAGGGCTGTTCGCATCTCTTAGTGCATTCGCACAGCAAATTACGGTGAAAGGGTTTGTGAAAGATGTCGCAGGTGAACCCATCATTGGTGCCAGTGTGGTACAAACAAAATCTACAAACGGTACAATTACAAGTCTGGAAGGAGATTTCACTCTTCTTGTTCCGGCAAACGCAACAATTACGGTTTCTTTTATTGGTTATTCAACCCAGATTATTTCGATTGATGGAAAGAAATCAATAGTGGTTGTGCTAAAGGAAGATGCAAAAGTTTTGGATGAAGTGGTGGTTGTGGGGTATGGTACTATGAAAAAGAGTGATCTCACAGGAGCTGTCTCTTCTGTCGGACAGAAGGATTTGAAAGATGCACCGGTTGCCAACCTCGGGCAAGCTATTCAAGGTAAGGTTTCTGGTGTGCAGATTATTGATGCCGGCAAGCCGGGTGATAATGTTACTATCAAAATTCGTGGATTAGGCACCATTAATAATAGTGATCCATTGGTGGTGATCGATGGCATTCCTACAGATTTGGGACTTGCTTCACTAAATATGGCAAATATTGAGCGTCTGGATGTACTGAAGGACGCATCTGCTACCGCTATTTATGGTTCACGCGGCGCCAACGGTGTAGTGATGATTACCAGTAAACGTGGTCAGGAAGGTGCAGGTAAGGTTTCTGTTACGGCCAACTGGGCTGTGCAAAACGCAACAAGTGTACCGAACATGCTAAATGCATCTCAATATGCCGCATTGAGCAATGAGATGCTGACAAATGGCGGACGTAATACAAATCCTGATTGGGCAGATCCTACCACATTGGGTGCAGGCACAGACTGGCTTGATGAATTGCTTCATGCAGGTGTGATGCAAAACTATTCGGTAAGTTATTCAGGTGGCTCGGATAAGGCTCATTATTATGTATCTGGTGGTTTTCTAAATCAATCGGGTACGGTAAGAAGTGTAAACTATCGCCGGTTTAACTTTCAGGCAAACAGTGATGCTGAAGTTAAAAAATGGCTGAAGTTTACTACTAATTTGGCTTTCAGCACAGATGTGAAGGAGGCTGGTGCCTATAACATTGGAGATGCAATGAAAGCTCTGCCTACACAAACTTTAAAAAACGAGGATGGAACATGGAGCGGACCGGTGGGTAATTCAGAATGGTTCGGTAGCATCCGTAATCCGATAGGCACAACCTACCTGATGGATAATGAGACAAAAGGGTATAATCTTTTAGCTAATATTACAGGCGAACTCTCTTTTACCAAATGGCTAAAGCTGAAGAGTACTTTTGGCTATGATGCCAAATTCTGGTTCGAAGACAATTTCACACCGGCTTATGATTGGGAACCGTCTCCGATAGAAGAATCGTCTCGTTATAAGAAAGATAGCAAAGCATTCACCTACTTGTGGGATAATTATTTTGTGTTTGATCGCACTTTTGCTGAAAAGCATCACTTGGAACTAATGGCGGGTTCTTCTGCACAATGGAATGAAACGGACAACATGAGTGCTCAGGTGAATGGTTTTATGTTTGATAATGTCAAGGAGATGAGTAATGGCGAGGAGATGTTTTCTATTGGAGGCACTTCCAGTGAATGGTCATTACTGTCATTCATGGGGCGTCTGAACTATTCGTATAATAACCGTTATCTACTTACTGCTACCATTCGTCGCGATGGCTCTTCACGCTTCGGTAAAAACAATCGTTGGGGTACTTTTCCCTCTGTATCTGCCGCATGGCGCATGTCCGAAGAAGAATGGTTCCCCAAAGAGAACCTCTTTATTAATGATTTGAAAGTTCGTGCAGGTTATGGTGTTACCGGTAATCAGGAAATTGGTAACTATGGCTATGTGGCTACTTATAATACCGGTGTATATCCTTTTGGTACTACCAGTACGGATGCTACTGCACTGGTTTCTACTACACTTTCTAATCCTAATATTCATTGGGAAGAGGTGGCGCAAGCTAATATTGGAGCAGATTTAGCTCTTTTCAATTTACGTGTTAATCTTTCATTGGATGCGTATATGAAGAATACATCGGATATGTTGGTGAAGGCATCTATTCCTATTACCTCTGGTTACGAGGATACTACAACGACCTATACCAATGCCGGCAAGGTGCGCAACAAAGGATTTGAAGCGTCACTCAGAACATTAAATTTGCAAGGTCCGTTGTCTTGGGAGACGATAATCACGGCTACTTATAACAAAAATGAAATTCGTGATTTGAATAGCGAAACGCCAATGTACACTAATCAGTATAACAATTCATATTTAACTATGTTAAAGGCGGGTTATCCTATCAATGTTTTTTATGGTTATGTAACGGATGGTATCTTTCAGAATGCCGATGAGGTGGCCAAACATTCTACTCAGGTAGGAGCTGAAGCTGGTGATATTCGTTTCAGAGACTTGAACAATGATGGGGTAATTAGTGATAATGATCGTACGGTCATTGGTAATCCAAACCCAAACTGGTTTTTCTCTATGAATAACAGACTCACTTATAAAGGATTTGAACTCTCTGTCTTTTTACAGGGTGTATCAGGCAATGACATCTACAATGTGAATAACATTGACAACGAGGGCATGGGGTCTGCTTATAATCAAACGACGGCTACATTGAATCGCTGGACGGGCGAGGGCACAAGTAACTCTATGCCACGTGCCGTATGGGCCGATCCAAATCAAAACTGCCGTGTATCTAACCGTTTTGTTGAAGATGGTTCTTATTTGAGAATTAAAAATATAACACTTGGCTATACATTGCCTAAACAATGGTTGGAGAAAATTCAGTTGGACAATGCCCGCGTTTATTTCTCTTGTGAGAATGTTGCTACAATTACCGGCTATTCCGGATTTGATCCGGAAGTGGATGTAAATGGCATTGACAGCAATCGTTACCCTATATCACGTACTTATAGTGTAGGAGTGAACTTTAATTTTTAATAAGAAGGATAATATGAAAAAAATATCAAACATACTATTGATGCTGACACTTGTAACTTTGGCATCATGCAGCGATTTTCTGGACAAAGCTCCTACCGATGCAGTAGATCCGGAATCGGAGGTAACAGATGGAGTAGCTGAGGCCTTGACTACGGCCTGTTACAAATCTCTTCAGTCGTCTAACTTATATAATCAACGTATCTGGTGTCTTGATATTATTGCCGGAAACAGTGAAGTTGGAGGCGGCGGTGGTACAGATGGTCTGGAAACTGTTCAGGCATCTAATTTTACTACTCTGAGTGATAATGGATATGCACTCTATGTCTGGCGATCTCCATGGGTGGGCATTGGACGCTGTAATATTGTTCTCAACAATCTGCCAGGTGCTAACGTAACGGAAGATCTTAAGAATCGCTGCATGGGCGAGGCTTATTTTCTGCGTGCTCACTATTATTATATTCTGGTTCGTCTGTATGGTGGTGTACCTCTGAGGCTGAAACCTTATGTAGCTGGTGAGTCTACTGCCATTGCTCGTAATACAAAGGATGAGGTGTATGCACAGATTATTTCTGATTGTAAGAATGCCATTGAATTGCTTCCGGCCAAGAGTGAATATGCGGCAGAAGATAAAGGACGTGCCTGCAAAGATGCTGCACTGACTATGCTTGCCGATATTTACCTCACTTTAGCTCCCGATAATGCGGATTATTACAGTGAGGTGGTTAAGCTGTGCGATGAGGTTACTGCATTAGGCTACGATTTATCTACATGTAGCTATGCTGATAATTTTGACCCATTAAAAAACAATCAGGCGGAATCTATTTTTGAGGTTCAGTATTCAGGTAATACTAAATATGATTTTTGGGGAGCCGATACTCAGTCGTCATGGCGGTCTACTTTTATGGGGCCCCGTAATTCGGGAATGGTAGCCGGTGCTTATGGGTGGAATCAGCCTACTCAGGAGTTTGTGGATCAGTATGAAAAAGGCGATAAGCGCAAAGATGTGACTATTCTTTATGATGGTTGTGAGCCTTTCGATAGTATAGAATATAAGAAAACGTGGTCGTATACCGGATATAATGTGCGTAAGTTCCTTGTATCTAAAGATATAGCTAAGGAATCAGTTAATGATCCTGCTAATTTTGTGGTCTATCGCTATGCCGATGTATTGCTGAAGAAAGCAGAGGCGCTGAATAAACAGGGGTTGACTTCACAAGCTGCCGCACCGTTGAATATTGTACGTAAACGTGCCGGATTAGCGGACGTTTTAACTACTTTGTCGAAAGAGGATATGCGCGAAAAAATTATTCATGAACGCAGGATGGAGTTGGCTTTTGAGGGACATCGCTGGTTTGATATGATTCGTATCAACAATGGTGAGTATGCTCTTTCATTCCTAAAATCAATAGGAAAGAGTAATGTAACAAAAGAACGTCTTCTATTACCTATACCGCAAACGGAGATGGATTCAAACACACTGATGACACAGAATCCGGGTTATTAACAGACTAATACTAGCAAGAATTATGAAAAAGAATATATATAAGATACTTTTCTTCTTTACAGGCTGTATGTTTTTGGCTGCTTGTACTGAGGATTATGCTGAACTGGATAAAGGAAGCGATGTGCTTACTCTTACAGCAAACACGCAGGCGCTGGTGCTGAATGAAATAAATCATGCAGATGATGCGCTTACTCTAGAGTGGACTACCGGAACAAACTACGGAACTGGTAATAAAATTACTTATAAGCTGGAGGTGGCAAAGGCGGGAACTAACTTTGCCAATGCGTATTCTGAAAGTTTGGGTAGTGGCGTTTATGAATGGACAAAGACCGTAGAAGAGTTGAATACCTTATTGAGTGATAATTTGGGAATTGTTACCGGAACGAAGGTGGACATTGAAGTGCGTATTACTGCTTCTGTAGTGGATGCAGAAGAAACCGCAACGCAGACTTCATCGGCTTCATTTTCTGTTACCACTTATAAGCCTGTAACCACTACGCTTTATCTAATTGGCGATGCAACACCTACGGCTTGGAGCGTTTCCGAACCAACAGAAATGGAACGCTCTGAAACAGGTGTCTTTACATGGACAGGAAAGTTAACCAGTGGTAACTTTAAATTTATTACAACGAAGGGCGAGATCCTTCCGTCATACAATAAAGCTGAGTCTGTAGATGAATTGAAGCTCGTTTATCGTTCATCCGATTCGGACCCTGACGGACAGTTTACGATAACCAAAGATGCAATATATCTTGTAACGGCTGATTTGCTGAATTTAACGCTTACTGTGACTGAAACAGATGGAAGTGCCGTACGTTTTGAAAAAGTGTACTTCGTGGGTTCTTTTACTAACTGGGCATTTATACAAATGGTAAAAGATCCGCTACGCATAAATCTATTCCATTATGGCGACGTGTTTGAGTGGAACAATGGTGGTGAGTTTAAATTTGGTACAGCTGAGGGTTGGGCTGATATGTTGTTTGCCAGTGAAGCCAATGCTCCTTATACAAGCACATCTGTAGTTTATAATAGTAAGGATGACAACAAATGGTTGATGAAAGAGTCTGAGTGTGGCAAGGCATACAAGATAGCACTTGACGTGACGAAGAACAAAGAAAAGATGCTGATGAAACCATTTACTCCTTATACAGGTCTTTATCTGGTAGGAAGTGCATCCCCTTCCGCTTGGGATTTAGCCAATGCGGCAGCTATGGAAGCAACTTCCAGTCCATATGAGTTTACATGGAGAGGACTATTAAGTGTTGGTGAGTTAAAAATATCATGTGATAAAAAAACGGATTGGAATGGTGCTTGGTTTATGCCCGATACAAAAGACAAAGTACCTACCGGAACAACCGAAAATATGCTGTTTGTTGATAAATCGAGCACTGATTTCGCCGCTTTGTATCCGGACGTAAATTTGGGAGATGTGGATATGAAATGGAAAATTACTGTAGCAGGGACGTACGTAATTACCGCAAATCAATTGAAGGAAACTATATCGATAGTGAAGCAATAGGTAGAATTTAATAAATAAGAGCGACTGCTGGGTAGTCATCAGCCGGTCGCTCTTCATCTTAAAAGATAGGATAATGGGCCGATTTATATATCTAGTTATTACGATGTTATTTTTCACGTCTTGTAGCAAAGGCGAAGAATCCGGGCAAGGCTGCGGAGAATTAGGCGGTGTTACTGACGTGACTGTTACCAAATCAAATCTGACTGTGGATATTTCTACTGATAAAGCTTGTTATAAGCCGGGAGAGGCGGTTTTGTTCACTGTCGATAATGTACCAGCGGACACGAAAGTCTGTTATCGACATCTGACAATGGTGATTGAAGAGACTGGTTTGAGTTCGGCAACATGGACATGGATTGCTCCGTCGGATGATTTTACGGGATATATGGTGGATCTGTATCAGACAGAATCTGAGGGAACGGAGGTGATTCTGGGTTCTGTTGCCGTAGACGTTTCCAGCGATTGGACACGTTTTCCCCGATACGGATTCGTGGCTACTTTTGATCAGGATAAAACAGAGGAAGTAACGCGCGAAGAGATGGCTTACCTGAACAGGCATCACATCAACGGAGTGCAGTTTCAGGACTGGCACAATAAGCATCACTGGCCTTTGGGTGGCACAAGAGAGAAGTTGGATGATACATATACCGACATTGCCAATCGTACTATTTACACAAGTTCTGTGAAGAACTACATTAAGGCTCAGCATGAGTTTGGCATGAAGTCTATGTTTTACAATTTATGTTTCGGAGCTCTAAGCGATGCGGCTGCCGATGGAGTGAAGGATGAGTGGTATCTTTTTAAAGATGCTTCCCATACTTCCAAAGATAGTCATGATCTGCCAAGTAGCTGGAAGAGCGATATCTATCTGGTTAATCCGGCCAATGCGGAGTGGCAAAAGTATATGGCTCAGCGCAATGATGATGTATATACCAATCTTAATTTCGATGGTTATCAGATAGATCAGTTAGGACAACGAGGCACTCTGTATGATTATAGTGGTGCGGCTGTGAATCTGCCGAAAGGATATGCTTCGTTTATTGAAGCGATGAAGACTGCGCATCCTGATAAGCGATTGGTGATGAATGCGGTTAGCAGCTATGGGGCTAAACAAATAGCAGAAACAGGGAAGGTTGATTTTCTTTATAATGAGGTTTGGAACGATGAGGCTGACTTTGATCATCTGAAAACGATTGTCAAAGCAAATAATGTGTATGGAAGTGATAAACTGAAAACGGTTTTTGCTGCGTACATGAATTATAATATTGCCGATTCCAAGGGAATATTTAATACTCCGGGAGTATTGCTTACTGATGCGGTGATGTTTGCTCTGGGTGGTTCGCACCTAGAACTTGGCGGTGAACACATGTTGTGTAAAGAGTATTTTCCGAACAGTAACTTATCAATGAACACGGCTTTGAAAGCAGCCATGATACATTATTATGATTTTATGACAGCTTATGAGAATCTGCTCAGAGACGGTGGCAGTGAAAACGTAGTGAACTTGAGCACGACAAATGCAAAGGTGAAACTTTCTGCCTGGCCTCCAAAGATAGGATATGTTACTGCTTTATCAAAGATAGTGGATAATAGGCAAGTGATTCACTTAATTAACTTTTCTCAGGCAAACAATGTGAGCTGGCGTGATTTGAACGGCGATATGCCTGAACCGAATCTGCTGTCGGCACTTTCTTTGCAATTGACTTCAACGGGTAAGGTGAACAAAATATGGGTGGCTTCGCCTGATGTACATGGTGGTGTACCACAGGAATTGGCTTTTGTACAGAAAGACGGGACAGTTTCGTTTGTGCTGCCTTCGCTGAAGTATTGGTCAATGGTGGTGCTTGAATAATAAAAAAGATGGGAATGAAAAACAAACTGTTAATTATAGCCTTTGGCTTGTTTTTGAACGTGCCGCTTATGGCAAATGTTTCGGGAAACTGCTCCTCTTATTCTTTGCAGGGAAACCGGGTGACCTTTCACTTAGCAGATAGTGCGGGACTGCAACTACAACTATGCAGTCAGTCGGTGGTGAAGATCTGGTTTTCTCCGAATGGTAACTTTCAGCGAAAGAATTCTTCGTTTGCTGTTATAAATGAGCAATTGGAAAACATAGATAGCATTCATGTAGACGAACAGCCTGCTTGCTATGAATTGTTTACTTCAAAGCTCCGCATTCGGGTAAATAAAAAACCGTGTAGTCTGCAAATCTTTGACAAGTATCAGAAACTGATATTCAGCGATTATGCAGATAAAGGGCATGTGAGTGAAGGTTCTAGAGAGATTGAATACAAAATGTTGAGACGTGACGAACATTTCTTTGGTTTGGGTGAGAAGACAGGAAAAATGGATCGCAGGGGAGAGGCTTATAAAATGTGGAACAGTGACAAACCATGTTACAGCATTGCTGAGGACCCTTTGTATAAGAGCATTCCGTTTTTTATGAGTAGCTATGGCTATGGTCTGTTTTTAGATAATACGTATAAAACAGAGTTTAAGTTTGGTACCGAGAGCCGTGATTATTACAGTTTTGAAGCGCCCGACGGGGAGATGGTTTATTACTTTATCTTCGGCAAAGATTATAAGGAGATTATGGGTGAGTATGTAGGATTGACGGGTAAAGCCATTATGCCTCCCAAATGGGCGTTGGGTTTTGCACAATGCCGGGGTTTGCTGACGAACGAAAAGCTAACACGTGACATAGCGAAAGGGTATCGTAACCGTGGAATTCCTTGTGATATTATCTATCAGGATATTGGTTGGACACAGAACTTGCAGGATTTTGAGTGGCGGAAAGGTAACTATGAAAATCCGAAGAAGATGTTGTCGGACTTGAAGGGGATGGGCTTTAAGGTGATTGTCTCTCAAGATCCGGTGATTTCGCAGGCCAATGAGAAACAATGGAAAGAGGCTGATGCTATGGGCTATTTTGTGAAAGATAGTACTACCGGAAAAAGTTATGATATGCCTTGGCCATGGGGCGGAAACTGTGGCGTTGTGGACTTTACTCTTCCTAAAGTGGCCGATTGGTGGGGTGCTTATCAGCAAAAACCGATTGATGATGGCGTTGCCGGTTTCTGGACTGACATGGGCGAGCCGGCATGGAGCAATGAAGACCAGACAGAGCGTTTGGTGATGAAGCATCATTTGGGAATGCACGATGAAATTCATAATGTGTATGGACTGACTTGGGACAAGGTGGTGAAGGAACAATTTGAGAAACGTAATCCTGACCGCCGTGTATTCCAGATGACTCGTGCGGCTTATGCGGGCTTGCAGCGTTATACGTTTGGTTGGACAGGAGATAGCGGCAATGGAAATGATGTGCTACAAGGTTGGGGACAATTAGCGAACCAGATTCCTGTTACGTTATCTGCGGGATTGGGGTTGATTCCGTTTGTGACTTGTGATATTACCGGTTATTGTGGCGATATTGAAGATTATCCGGCAATGGCCGAACTCTATACCCGTTGGATACAGTTTGGGGCATTTAATCCATTGAGCCGTATTCACCATGAAGGTGATGTGGCGGTTGAACCGTGGCTATTTGGTGCTGAGGCCGAACAGAATGCGAAAGCTGCTATCGAACTGAAATATCGTTTGATGCCCTATATCTACACTTATGCCCGCGAGGCTCATGACATGGGATTACCTATTATGCGCCCGATGTTTATGGAGTATCCGCTCGATGCGGAGACGATTGGAACAGATGCGCAGTTTATGTTTGGCAAAGAGTTGCTGGTGGCTCCTGTGGTAAAAAAGGGTGCTCGTACTAAAAATGTTTATTTGCCCGAAGGGAAATGGGTGAATTATAATGATAAACAAACCGTGTTGAATGGTGAGCAGTGGACAACTGTTGATGCTCCGCTGAACGTCATTCCGATGTTTGTGAAACAAGGGTCTATTATACCAACGATGCCTGTACTGAATTACACAACCGAGAAAAAAGTATATCCTGTAACCTTTGAGGTGTTTCCTGCGCAAGAGGGAGAAACGGTGCAGTTTTCTTTGTATGAAGACGAGGGAGAAAATTTAGGCTACCAGCGTGGTGAGTTTATGAAGACCCCCATTCGTTTCCGGACATTGGGCAAGGGATACGAACTTACTTTGCTTGCCCGTGAAGGAGAAGGGTATCAGATTCCCGGAGAGCGCAATTTTGTGTTTGCTGTTTATACATCTGCGCTTCCTAAACAGATAATGATGGACGGAAAGAAACTGAAGAAAGTAAAAGCTACCGTTTTCAATGAAAATATTGAAGGTAATACGAAATCTATTGTTTGGACATGGGATAAAGAGGCTCATGTTTGCAAGGTGAAATTGCCCGACGCAGGTGTGCAAAAACAGGTGCTTATCAATTACTAAATTTAAAATCAGATAAATAGAATGAGAAGGGTATTATTGGGTATAGCGTTACTTCTTTGGGCAGTAGCGATGAAAGCCGAACTGATAAAATCTCCGAATGGAGAGTTGGTGCTGAACTTTGAGGTAAAAGAGGGTGTGCCGGTATATGAGTTGAGTTACAAGGGTAAGCCTGTTATAAAAGAGAGTAAATTAGGTATTGAACTGAAGGATGGGAATGAGCCTGCCTCTTTCAATGATTTTTCAAAATCAGGTAAAGTGGGTCAATCATCTTTATACAACGGTTTTGAGTTAGTTGATTCTAAATCTTCTACTTTTGATGAAACATGGCAACCTGTATGGGGTGAAGTGAAGAATATCAGAAACAACTACAATGAGCTGACAGTGAAACTGAACCAACCGGCAATGGAGCGTTTTATTCTGATTCGTTTTCGGATATATGATGATGGAATGGGTTTTCGCTATGAGTTTCCGCAGCAAAAGAATCTGAATTATTTTGTAATCGCTGAAGAGCATTCTCAATTTGCCATGGCAGGCAATCATACTGCTTATTGGATTGCAGGCGATTATGATACGCAGGAGTATGACTATACAACTTCAAAACTGACTGAAATAAGAGAGCTGATGAAGGCATCTATCAGTAGCAATGCATCTCAAACTCAATTTTCGCCAACAGGCGTGCAGACCTCTTTGATGATGAAGAGTGATGACGGGTTATATCTCAATCTGCACGAAGCTGCTTTGGTGGATTATTCTTGTATGCATCTGAATCTGGATGATAAGAATCTGGTATTTGAATCGTGGCTGACTCCTGATGCGTTGGGAAATAAAGGATATATGCAAACTCCGTGTAAATCACCATGGAGAACGGTAATGGTAAGTGACGATGCCCGCAAAATTCTGGCTTCACATCTTATATTGAACTTAAATGAACCTTGCAAGATAAAAGATACTTCATGGATAAAACCTGTTAAATATGTAGGTGTGTGGTGGGAAATGATTACCGGAAAAGGCTCTTGGGCCTATACTGACGAATTGCCTTCTGTAAAGTTGGGTGAAACAGATTATACCAAGACCAAACCTAATGGCAAGCATTCTGCTAACAATGAGAATGTGAAAAAATATATAGACTTTGCAGCAAAGAATGGCTTTGACCAGGTGTTGGTAGAGGGATGGAACGAAGGTTGGGAAGACTGGTTCGGGCACTCGAAAGATGATGTATTTGATTTTGTGACTCCTTATCCCGATTTTGATGTGAAAGCATTGAATGCTTATGCGAAGAGCAAAGGGGTTCGCTTGATGATGCACCATGAGACCTCTTCTTCAGTACGCAATTATGAAAGGCACATGGATAAGGCATATCGGTTTATGGTAGACAATGGTTATAATGCAGTGAAGAGTGGTTATGTAGGGGATATCATTCCTCGTGGTGAACATCATTACGGGCAATGGATGAATAATCATTATCTGTATGCCGTAAAGAAGGCTGCCGGTTATAAAATCATGGTGAATGCTCATGAGGCTGTTCGTCCTACCGGACTTTGCCGTACATATCCTAACCTGATAGGTAATGAGTCTGCTCGTGGTACGGAGTATGAAGCTTTTGGTGGAAGTCATCCGGATCATACCACAATCTTACCTTTTACTCGTTTGGTGGGTGGCCCGATGGATTATACTCCGGGTATTTTTGAAACAAAAATATGGAAAGTGAATCCAAATAATAAATCATGGGTGCGTACCACTTTGTGCCGTCAGCTGGCCTTGTATGTTACGATGTATAGTCCTTTGCAGATGGCGGCAGACCTTCCGGAGAATTACGAACGCTTTATGGATGCTTTTCAATTCATCAAAGATGTAGCTGTAGATTGGGATGATAGTAAGTATCTGGAAGCTGAACCGGGTGATTATATCACGGTAGCTCGCAAAGCGAAAGGCACTAATAACTGGTTTGTCGGTTGCACAAGTGATGAGAATGGACATCTCTCTAATCTTTCTCTTGATTTTCTTGATCCAGGAAAGAAGTATCAGGCAACTATTTATGCTGATACAAAGGATGCTGATTATGAGAAGAATCCACAAGCCTATCAAATAACGCATCGTGTGGTAACGAATAAAACAAAATTGGAACTAAAAGCGGCTCCGGGAGGAGGATACGCAATCAGTTTGATTGAGGCTAAATAATTGGTCAACTCAGTTTGGGAATAAGGCTAAAGAAAGGAAACTAATTTTAGGTATAGTGTTTTTTATAGTCAACCAAATATAGAAATAAATAAAATTATAGCCAACCATTTCCAGGGAAATACAAGTTTCATGATATTCTTATGCTATGAAACAAAAAGTTTTAATACGTTGAAACTTTTGTTTCAGTCCGTTAAACCTTTTGTTTCAACGTATTAAATATTTAGTTTCATTACTAGAGACAAAAGGGAAACTGTACTTCCCTGGAATTATAAGCTATAGCTATTTATGAGAAGATCAGTTTAGGCTATTTTGTCGGTACTGAGAATGATTTCTCCGAAAGGAATCATGGCGTTAAAGAGCGCTATTTGTTGGTAGGAGTGCAAGTCTTCCACACGAATTTGTTTTTCATCTATTAATCTTTTATCGAGGAGAAATGCTCTTTGAGTGCCTTTTAGTAGCGGGGTAGATGGTGTAAACCAATTTTTTCCATCAAAGAGGGCTATATTGGCGATGGAGGTGTCGGTTAGCAAACCATTCTTTACGATGAGTACGTCGTCTTGATTGCAGCGTTGGGCAAAAAGACTGTTGAGCGTGTCTCGGTCTGTGCTTTTGTGATGATAATCAATCGTTTCTGAATTGATTAATTGCAAGGAATGAATAGGGCGAATGGTATATGGTGCATAAGTTACTTCTTCTATTTCCTGCTGATAAATCACTCTGCACTTTATGCGACCTTCACTTTGTGGAGGGGTGATGTAATCGAATAAATTAAGGGGTGGTAACTGTCCGAAATGGTCAGCACGAGTTTCGTTCATTCTTTTGTTGTGGTATGCAAGGTTACACACCACACCGTCTTCTATCCGTATCGTTTCAATAAATAGGCACATAAACTTTCTGTATCATTTCTTGGTACTCATTTTTTGCATTACTTTGGCTAGTAATTCCACCTCCACTTTTAAAGAATAGTTCGCCGTCCTTTTGTTCGATGAAGCGGATCATAACAGCACTATCAAGGTTCTTACCATCGAAATAACCAACTATCCCTGTGTAAAATCCGCGTTCATAATCTTCTGCTTTGCCTATTATCTCCATCGTTTTAGGTTTTGGGGCCCCCGTAATGGAGCCTGCAGGAAGAAGCTTGAAGAGTATTTCACCCAGATGCGAGCCGTAATCGGGAGGAAGCTGTCCGCTGATTTCCGTGCTTGTTTGCAAGATAGGGCCTTGGTTGGTTTGTACGGTATCGATGTATCGGTATCGCAACACCTGTACTTGTTCGGCCACGATGCTAAGATCATTGCGAATGAGGTCTGTAATGGTGGCATGCTCGGCTATTTCTTTCGGATCGCTCATTAGTTGCTTTTCGGCATTTGGGAAGTTTGCATCTATGGTTCCTTTCATGGGGTAAGAAAAGATCTTTCCTTGCTGGATGCGTACAAATATTTCAGGAGAGAAGCAGACAAAGTGATCTTTTATCCACAACTTGTATGGAGCTTCTGAGCGATAGAATATCTCTTCTAAGGTAAGATTGGTGGATATGGGAGTGCTGCAAGTTAGATTTGTGAGGAAGCTGTTTCCGGCCAGAATGTTTTTCCGAACGAGCTGGAAAGAATGGTTGTATGTGCTAAAAGGAATTGGATGAGGTTGCCAACAAAACGCTGTTTTCTTCTCTTTTGAAGTGGGAACGTTGTGGCAATCTGTATATCCATTCAGATTGTATCGCAACTCTGCAGAATTGATATTGTTGGTTTCTTCGATGTAGGAACAGTCTTGCTTATAATTAATGATGAACACAAATTGTTTCCCTGCATTTGCCAGAGAGTCAATTCGTGTTTTGGCTTCTTCTTTAGCATAAGTTCTCATCCTTTTTATTCATCTTTAGAAGAGTTTGGTTCTTTCTATTTCACCTTCAAAATTAGGAGTAAATATATCTGTTCCTACATTCGCTTTTATCTCTTCAATACTCCAGAAACGCCCACCATCCAGTTCGTCGCTCGGTGAGATCACGCCATCATATATCGTTTTGTGGGTAAAGACCAGTTCTCGTTCGCGGGCAGATTCAAAAATGTAATGGGCGAATTGCTCAGGAATGAAATCAGTTATACCCAGTTCTTCTTTCGCTTCTCGCTTGAGAGCAATCTCGATACTTTCGCCCAAGTCTACATGTCCACCTACGGAAGTATCCCATTTACCAGGTTGTACGTCTTTCCATTCAGGACGTTTTTGTAGATAAAGCTCTCCTTTGGAGTTGAATACATGTAGATGAATGACGGGATGTAGCAGCATGCTTCCACTGTGACACTCTCCACGGGTGGCGGAGCTGATGATGTTTCCATCTTCGTCTACGATAGGAAAAATCTCTTGCTGATTGTCTTGGTTCATATAGAATGTGTTTATTAGGGAATTAATAAGGAAGAATCGCCATAACTCAGAAAACGGAAATTGTGGCTTAGTGCATAGTTGTATATAGCCTTCCAGTTGCCTTTTACAAAAGCGGAGACCAGCAACAATAAAGTGCTTTGCGGTTGATGAAAATTGGTAACTATCGCTTTCACTATCTTATAGTCATAGCCGGGGGCAATGATGATTTGCGTACTGCTATGCAGAGTCTCCATACTGTGTTGGTCGAGATAGCTAATGATGCATTGTAAAGCTTCTAGCGGAGGGATTTCTGAATTGCTTGCTGCTTCGTATGGCTGCCATTGTTGCACATGCAATTCACTCTCCTGCGCATCGGGGTTATTAAAAAGTGTAACGCCTATATGATATAAGCTTTCTAGTGTACGTACGGAAGTGGTTCCTACGGCAATGGCTTCTGCATGATGCTTTATTAGCTTCTGTAGCGTGCTGCGAGATACAGAAATGTATTCTGTATGCATTGCGTGCCCTTTTATTTCTTCACTTTTCACAGGTTTAAATGTTCCGGCACCTACGTGCAAAGTCAATTCTTCGCAGTCTACTCCTTTTTCTTTGAGAGCATCTAATACGCGGGGAGTAAAGTGTAAACCGGCAGTAGGAGCGGCTACCGATCCTTTTATTTTTGAATAAACCGTTTGATAAGTATCTTTATCACTCTCCTGTGTTTCACGGTTTAGGTATGGAGGAATGGGCAGTTCGCCAAATTCTTCCAATATATCAGCAAACGTTACTTCAGGGTCGTTCCAGGTGAAGTCGATCCAATGGCTTGTTCCATGGCATTCTCCTCGAGAAGCAGTGAGAATAATTTTTTTTTCTTTCACCGTTATTTCTTTATGAAGGTCACCCTCTTTCCACTTCTTTAGGTTGCCAATCATGCATAACCAGGCAGCATGGTGAGTTTGCTGAAAATTGAGTACGTAATCATTGGGTGCAATGGGTTCCAGACAGAATATCTCTATTAATGCCCCAGTCTCTTTTCTGAAATGAAGCCTGGCCTGAATCACTTTCGTATTGTTGAAGATCATCAGACTGCCTTGCGGTAGGTAAGATGGCAGTGAAGTAAACAGATCTTCGGTAATCTCACCATGACGGTAGACGAGTAATTTCGATTGATCTCTTATTGGTAAGGGAAACTTAGCGATGCGTTCATCCGGAAGCGGATAATTATATTCGCTGATCCGTATATGTTTGGGGTTTTCTTTCATGATTCCTTTCTTTCCTCGGCAAAAGTAGCGATATTTGCTGATATAAAGAATCAAATTAGTAAATGAGCTTATGAAAATTGGAGATAAAGTGCGATTTCTTAGCGAAGTTGGTGGGGGAATCGTGAAAGGTTTTCGGGGTAAAGATATCGTGTTGGTTGAAGGTACCGATGGTTTTGAGATTCCAATGCTTGCTCGCGAATGTGTAGTGATAGAAACTGATGACTATAATTTGAAAAGAAAACCTGCGCCTGTTGCTAAGCATGAAGAGGTGAAGGTGGGCAAACCTGAAATAACTGCTCGCCCGGTAGAAATGCGTGGAGGTGACAGCTTGAATGTGGTTCTTGCTTTTGTACCTGTTGACGTAAAAACGATCAGTAGCACCTCGTTTGAGGCGTATTTGGTGAATGATAGTAATTACTATATGTATTATACCTATCTGAATGCTGAGGGTAAAGCGTGGAAAACTCGTTCTCATGGTTTGCTTGAGCCGAACACAAAACTTTTGCTCGAAGAATTTTCAAAAGAAATTCTCAATGAAATGGAGCGCCTCGTTGTAGAGCTCATTGCATTCAAAGACGGTAGAACGTTTGCGCAAAAGCCCTCGGTTAGTGTGGAGCTACGCATTGATACTGTGAAATTCTACAAATTACATACTTTTCGTGAATCGGCCTATTTTGTTGAACCGGCCCTGATTTATGATGTTGTGAAGAATGATCTTCCTATTAAGCAGGTATATGTATCGGCTGACGAGATTCAAACGGCTTTATTGCAAAAGAAGGAAATTGATAAACCTAGGGTTCAGCCTTTGGTGAAGCATGATGTGAAAAATTCAATTTTAGAAGTTGACCTTCACATCAATGAATTGTTGGATGATACGAAAGGCATGAGCAGTGGTGAGATTTTGAATTATCAGTTGGAAAAGTTTCGGGAAGTGATGGAGGAATATAAAAGCAAACGTGAGCAGAAAATAGTTTTTATCCATGGAAAAGGGGATGGAGTGCTTCGTAAAGCTGTTCTGGATGAACTCAAACGCAAATATAGCACATGTAAGTCACAAGACGCATCGTTTCAAGAATATGGTTTTGGCGCCACCATGGTGACGATCAAATAAGCATGAAAAAAAGGGTATTATCAGCGGAAACTGTAATACCCTTTTTCTATAATTTAATCTATGGATTTTATTTCAATTCAATTCCTTTGTTTTGCAAAGTAATGTTCAGAACTGTAGTATATTTACTGTATTGTTCTGGAGACAGCGTTTTCTTCATCAATTTCAAGTTACCGTAAACTGCAGTTTTAAGCAATTCGTCTTGTTTCTTTGATGAGTTACTTGCTTTTCCCATCTGTTCAGTGAAATAATCAGAGATGTTAGCAACTTCTTCTGTCTGAGCAGAAGTCAGTTTCAAATATTTGCTCAACTTACTTACGTTGATGTTTCCTTCCCATTTTGCAGTCGTAGGTTGATTCCCTGCTGCAAATGTACTAACAGCCAGGCAGAGGGCTGCCACTAATGTTAATCCTAATCTTTTCATAATCCCTACTTTTTAATTTGTTATACCTAAAAACTAATACTTGTTGAAAACTTATTTTAAGCGCTTATTTTCCTTTTTTACTTCTGCAAAGATATGGATATGTTTTATAACATAAAAAGAAGCGAGTGAAAAATATGTTATATAGCATGTTTTATTGATGTATGTCAATTCGTGGATAGGTAAATGTTACTCGTTTAAGCTAAAATGAAATATAATTGTAATATCCAAAGGGTCTTACTGGCTAATTGGCATTCGGTGGGGCCGGATAGTGGAAAAAAGATAATTCACCTCTCCCGAATATTCGAGAGAGGTGAATATGCTGAACAGATTGGAGCGGATAGCCCGCATTTCACTTAGAAGTGAAAAGAGAATAATAGTTTAGTGTATATTATTGGAGGAACGTCTAGATGGGTAGATGTAGTAAGTACTGGTGCTCGGTAGATACTCCTACAAGACCTGTTCCACCTTGTACGTTACTGGGAAATTTTATCGGTTCATTTATTCCTTCTATATATGCATCGGAATCTATAATATTAAGGGCTTTCAGGTAATAATATTCAGCTTCGGTGATACTCAATAGACGTGCTTTAACGTCAACTTGGCACTGTTTAACCTCCCCGTAAGGCGACCATCTTTCTTCTAAAGAATTTGTATAAATAGTCAGCGTATATTCTTTATTGGTAAAACGGCCGTCGTCGAATATACTATAAATGTTTTGTGCTTCTTCAAAAAGGCCATTATCTTCGTCATCGCTGGTTGTAGGATGTCCGTCAGTTAATACTACATCTTCACGCGTGATCATATGATAGCTTTTTATTATTGTTGTTGTATCTTTACCGTTATACGATGTAATATCTAAAACGCTTTGTTGTTCAATAATAATTCGATAGAAATTTGCTTCATCCTCCCTGTCTTTGATTCGTATCTTGTAACGCAAATGTTTTCCAAAGCCGGTTGAGGTTTTAAGCATTATGGTACATGTGTCTACACTTACTATTTGTGGACGTTGGGGTACGCTCACTTCGGCCCAGGCATGATATGCAATGTTATTAGTATGAGCTGTCGCATCAATACGAATGATATCTCCCGGATGAAAGGTTGAGGTAATGAGAAATTTACTTTGTGAAATGGCTTCACTTTGTTCAGTAATAGCTTGGGCCGTTTCTGTTAATATGTCGTTTACATATACGTTTACTATTGCATCTTTTACATTGCCGAGTTGTGATTTACCGGTAAAATTTAGATAAACTGTATTACTAACACTATCGGCATTAATCAGTGCATTAATGACGAGTTTAGGAGAATTGTCTTTTATATTAAAAGGTATTTCATTTTCGCAAGCTGTAAGTAATACCATTAGCAGTGTGACGAGATGCGGAATCTGTTTTTTCATGCTGTTTTAAAATTTGTAGGTGTAAGTAACAGATGGGATGCAAGGCAGAATCGTTATTTTCTTAATGACTGGTTTCGAAATGGAATAGAACTCACCAGATGATGTCTGATATCCTGTGGTTAAATTTCGACGATAGACAAAAGCAGGATTCATTGCGTTGTATACGTTATAAACGCTAATGTTCCAAGTGCGAATGCCGTGTTTTGTCTTTTTGTTAAAGTTGAGACTTATGTTTAGTTTATGACTGGCGGGAAGTCGATAATTGTTGCGATGTTCAATATAATCTTGTGTTCCTATCTGACCGGCACCGTAATTGTTGCTCTCGCCCGGCCGGATGACGGCAGTAACCTCTTCCGGAATAGTCGTTGTTCCACCGGTAGCAAAAGACCATGATGCACCAATGTCAATGCGATTGCTCAATTTATGATTAACTGTAAGATTTGCACTGTGACGTCTATCATATTTATAAGGAAAACGTTCACCATCATTGATACCTCCTTTATTGAATTTCCGATCGCTCTTGCTCAAAGAATATGAAATCCATCCGGTGGTGCTGCCTATTGACTTTTGGACCATAAACTCTAAACCCATTGAACGTCCATGCCCCATTTCAACTTTTCTTTCCCAACCAGAAGATGATCCAAAGAAGCTTACCCCGTCTTTGTATTCTAACACGTTTTGCATATCTTTATAATATCCCTCAACTGAAATCTCCCATCCTTTGATGCCGGTGAAATAGCCTCCCAATGAATACTGATGTGCTTGCATCGGATGGATTTTATTGGTTACGGGCACCCATAAATCGGTGGGCATCGAAATTGGAGAAGATGAAAGTAAGTGAATGTATTGGCTCATTTTTGTATAAGCGGCTTTTATTGTGAGATGTTTCATTAATTGATAACGTGCAGAAATACGAGGTTGCACAGAATAATAACTCTTTCTTTGGACATTGAACATAGAGAGGTGCATTCCTGCATTCAGACGTAATTTTGAAGAAATGTCGAAATTATCTTCTAGGTATGCAGAAACTTCATGGGCATATATATGACTGTTTGAAATGCTCTGATAGGCGGTGTCTTGACGAATAAAATTTTCTTCTTTGTCGAAAACCTTTGAGGTCATTACTTCCGGGCGAAAACTGTGATATAAATATTCAGTGCCAAACTTGATATGATGGGTTGGTATAGGGTTGTAATCAAAATCTATCTGATAAGTTAAGTCACAGATTCCGGAGCGATAGTCAGCTTTATAGCTATTTTCATAAATACCTGTATCTCTGTTTCCTTTATTCCATGATGTAGCGTTCATGTCAAGGTGGTAGTTGTTATAGGCGACGGTGGTATTGCTAAATAGTTTGTTGTTAAAGATGTAGTTCCATCTTCCTGATGCAATAACATTGCCCCAATCAAGAGATGTTTTGTCCTTATATATAAGGTCTGAATAATCTCCGTCATCGGTATAACTATAATGATAATGATCTTTCCCATTGTAGAAATTGACAAACAGGCGACTTCTATCTGAAAATTTATGGTTAATCTTTGCGTTGATATCGTAGAAATAATAGCTGAACTTTTCATCTTCGGGCATAAATGGTTGCATCAATAAATCAAGGTATGAACGCCTGAGCGAGATATTGAATGACGTACGATTTTTAATGATAGGCCCCTCTAAGTTTATCTTTGTCGATAGCAAACCTATGCTGACTACTCCGTGAAACGTTTTCATATCTCCATCATTACTTCGAACATCAACAACAGAAGAGAGACGTCCGCCAAAGCGAGCAGGAAAAGAGCCTTTAAACAAAGTGACTTTTTTCACAGATTCGGGTGTAAATACTGAAAAGAAACCAAATAAATGATCTACGTTGTATACGGGTACTCCGTCTAACAATATTAAGTTTTGGTCGGGCCCGCCTCCTCGCACATACAATCCTGATGAACCTTCTACTCCGGTTTGTATGCCTGGTATCATTTGTATCGTTTTGAACAGATCCGTTTCTCCTAATAAACTAGGAGTGTTTTTAATCTGTACCATAGGTATCTCGCAGGCACTCATTTGGGTAGCCATTGTTCCTGCCTCTACTTTATCGGAAAGAACAACAACCTCTTGCAACAAATTGTCATTTTGTAGGCGTACATTTAGTAAGGTGTCTTTTTTTAGGTTAAAAAGAAATTTCTGTGCTTTATAGCCCAAGTATGAATAATTCATCTCATTGGTACCTTCGGCTAATGTGATGCTATAGAATCCGTAAGAATTGGTGTTTGTGCCTTGGTGATGATGACTTTCCAAGATATTAGCGCCAATCAAAGTTTCTGCAGATTCTGCATCTGTAATATATCCGCTGATTGTAAATTTCCGACTTACAGGCTTTTCTCTTTTTGCTTGCAGAATGATGTGTTTACCTACGATCTTATAGGCAATGGCCTCATTTGTAAAGGCGAGATTAAGAACTTCTTCCAGTGTTTTGTTTTGTACGTTGATTGTCAGTGGATGCTTGAGTTTGACTTCTTCTCCATAAATGAATGAAAATCCAGTCGAGTTTTCTATTTGATTTGTAAACTTTTCAAGAGTTCCTCGTTTTATGTTGATAACGAGTTTGCTGCTTGCTGCTTGTGCCTTGATGTATGGGTGGGCAATAGCCATGATACATATCAAAAATAAGATTTTGATAGGATGAAGATGTGATAATGGTTTTCTCATTTTAGTTTAGTCGTAATGCTTATTAGCTTGTCTTTTTGTGAATAGTTGAACCCTCCGGCAATTTGGAGCAAGTCGAGTATTTGTTTTAGACTTTCTTTATTGTTGAACCGAGCGGTTAGTTTATAGTTTTGTAATGATTGGTCGGTGATCTTTATTGTCACTCCGAAAGAATTGGATAATTGTTTCGCAATTTCTTGCAATGGGAGATCATTAAATATAATAACACCATCTCTCCACGCTATTTCTTCGGAAACATTTTGAAGTGTTTCGTGAATAATCTTTTTATTTGTTTTATTATAGGTTGCGCTTTCGTTAGGTTTTAGTACAATAAAGGCAGAGTTGCCCCAACCTTTTACGGATACAGATCCTTCGAATAGAGATGTTTTGATTTCATCACTATTCTTATAGGCTTTTACGTTGAAATGTGTGCCTAGCACTTCAACATTTATGGCATCGGCATTGACAATGAAAGGGTGATTTTTATCTTTGAAAACCTCAAAATAGGCTTCACCATTTAAGTTTACTATGCGACTATTATCACTAAATTCTTTAGGGTAGGTTAAAGATGAAAAGTGGTTTAATAATACTTTGCTTCCGTCGGGCAATTGAATACTTTTTGTTTCTGCTAGGGTTGAAGTGGTCAATAGCTCTATCGGCTTCATGTATTGATATGCACTCCATGACAAAATACAGATTAATGTTATTCCTGCGGCATATCTCAAAATAGCTGTCTGCAAAGGATGTGCTCGTTTAAGGAACAAACGCTTTTCTATTATCTTGTAACTCTCGGCAGCTGAATAACTTCCACGTGGTGATTTTGTGGAAGCAACTAGCTTGTCAAGTAGGTCATTCAGTTGTTTGTCGGTAAGTTTCATCTTCTTTTTGCTCTTTGATGATAAAGACAGCTACAAGAAGAAATCTCCCTATTACTCGGTTGTTAAATAAGTGTTAATAGAATCTTTGAGGCGGGTTACTGCTTTTTGGAGTTGTGCGTCTACCGTCTTTGTGCTAATGTTAAGTTCTTGGGCTACTTGAGCGTAGCTTTGTTTTTCTTCTCGTATGCGAATAAAAATTTCTCTACAGCGTTCAGGTAGTCTATCAAGTGCTTTTACGTAAACAGCAAAGAGTTCGTCATTTATTAGGGAATCTTCTGGAGACTCCTCCTCATTTTTTGGCTCAGCTATGATATTTGGACAGTTGCTTGAGTATTTCAATTCTTTTTCAAGATAGTTCAAGGATGCATTTTTTATAAGAACAAAGCAATAATCTTCAAAAACGGTTATTGTGATTAAAGAAGAACGCTTCTCCCATAGCTTTAGGAATACGTCAAGAACGATTTCTTGTGCCCATGTTTTGTTTTTTACATAATAGTATGCAATGCGGAAAAAACGATCATAGCAAAGGTTGTAGAACTGGCTGAAGGCTGCTTCCGAGTCCATCTCCTGCATTTTGCGCAGCAGTATTTTTACCTCAGTTTCACTCATTGGTCCTAATTCAGTTTTCTACTCGCAGTAAGTCGCTCATGATTCCATCAGAGACGAAAATACCTTTTTTTGTTAATTTTAGGTGGCTGTCTTGCAATTCCAATTGCTCGTTTGCGATATACTTGTTTGCTACAGTTAGGCAGTAGTCTAAATAGAACTGTCCAAAACGCTGGTTTACTTGCTCTAGAGAAAGTCCCCAACGAGTACGCATTGATGTTATGACCAACTCGTTGTATCGAGTGTTCGTATCTAAGTCTTCTGTTTTATAAGACCGTTGATTATTTTCTATACCCTTTATATATGAAGTTGTTGAGGAAATATTCCATTCCCTGGTTTCACCATTAAACGAATGAGCGGACGGCCCGCAACCAAGATATTTTGTTCCTTTCCAATAAGAAGTGTTGTGGCAAGAGTATTTTTCGGGAAGGCAAAAGTTGGATATCTCATACTGCTCATAGCCTGCTGCAGAGAGTTGCTCGGTTAGTAGTGAGAAAAAACGGAGACTATCTTCTTCGTCTACTTCTTTAATTTCATGCTTGTTCAACATCCGATATAAAGGAGTGCCTTTTTCATATGTTAAGTGATATGCCGAAATATGTTCCACATTAAGTGCTATGGCTCGCTCCAAATCTTTCTTCCAGGTTTCCTCATTTTCACCGGGTAAACCATACATAAGATCAATGCTGATATTTTTAAATCCGGCCTCTCGGGAATGTTCGACAGCCTTGATAGCTTGCTCGGCATTATGACGTCGTTTTAGTAGTTTTAAGGTAAGGTCATTGAATGTCTGAATGCCAATGCTTATTCGATTGAAAGGAAGTTGAGCCAGTTCACTTAAGTACTCAGTGCTTAAATCATCAGGGTTTGCTTCGAGGGTTATTTCTTTGCAATGTGCGGTATTATAGACTTGCTCAATCGTATTGAATATTTTTCTAAAATCTTTTAAGGAAAGTTGTGAAGGGGTGCCTCCTCCAAAATAGATTGTTTCGAGGGGTTCTCCTTGCAGATAATCTTTCCGCATCTCTAACTCCTTGCAGAGAGCTGATATAAAACTTTCCATCAAATTATTGTTGGTGCTAGTGTAAAAGTCGCAATAGATGCAACGAGTTTTACAGAAGGGTATATGTAGGTATATTCCTGCCATCGTTGGTTTTTTAGGTTAATAGATGGAATTTTCATCTATTTTCAATTAGTCTGTAAAGTTAGTAATTTACTTAAATAGAACGAATGTGTTGCATAACATTGTTTAGAAACACGGGGCAATTATTGTTTTTAATTGTATTAATTTATAATTTGCGCGTTACTTAATCAAAAATATGCGAGAAAACATATTGAGTTAACTTTTTAAATCTTATATGTCATGAAAGTATATCAGACTAATGAAATTAAGAACATTGCCTTGTTGGGAAGTTCTGGCTCTGGGAAAACCACTCTCGTTGAAGCGATGCTATTCGAGAGTGGTATTATAAAGCGTCGCGGCTCAGTTGCCGCAAAAAACACAGTGAGTGATTATTTTCCTGTAGAACAGGAATATGGTTACTCTGTTTTTTCTACTGTATTCCATGTTGAATGGAATAATAAAAAGTTGAATATGATAGATTGTCCGGGTGCGGATGATTTCGTGGGAGGGGCTGTTACCGCTTTGAATGTTACAGATACTGCTGTTCTTCTGTTGAATGGTCATTATGGACTGGAGGTGGGTACTCAAAACCATTTTAGATACACCGAAAAACTTAATAAACCAGTGATTTTTCTTGTTAATCAGCTTGATAATGAGAAATGCGATTATGATAATATCCTTGAGCAACTTAAAGAGGCCTATGGCTCTAAAGTGGTTCCGATTCAGTATCCTATAACCACAGGTCCTGGATTTAATGCGTTAATTGATGTGCTCTTAATGAAGAAATATTCATGGAAGCCAGAAGGCGGTATTCCTATTATAGAAGAAATACCGGCTGAAGAAATGAATAAAGCAATGGAAATGCATAGAGTTCTGGTAGAAGCTGCAGCAGAGAATGATGAAGGATTAATGGAGAAGTTTTTTGAACAAGAGTCTCTTAGCGAAGATGAAATGCGTGAAGGGATTCGCAAGGGGCTTGCTACTCGTGCAATGTTTCCGGTCTTTTGCGTTTGTGCAGGTAAGGATATGGGAATCAGGCGTTTGATGGAATTTTTGGGAAATGTGGTTCCTTTTGTGTCGGAGATGCCTAAAGTGACAAATTCTGAAAATGAGGAGATTGCTCCGAATGTTTTAGGGCCGACGTCTCTTTATTTTTTTAAGACAAGTGTAGAACCTCATATTGGCGAAATATCTTATTTTAAGGTGATGAGTGGCAAGGTGAAAGAAGGAGATGACTTGCTAAATGCCAATAGAGGATCAAAAGAACGAATTGCACAAATATATGTTGTAGCTGGTGCTAATCGAATAAAAGTAGAGGAACTTCAAGCGGGTGATATAGGTGCTGCGGTAAAGTTGAAGGATGTCAAGACGGGGAATACTTTGAACGGAAAAGATTGTGACTATCAATTCAATTTTATTAAATATCCTAATTCTAGATATTCACGCGCTATTAAACCTGTAACAGAGTCGGATGTTGAAAAAATGATGAGCAGTCTTAATCGTATGCGCGAAGAAGATCCAACTTGGATTATAGAGCAATCTAAAGAATTGAGACAGACTCTTGTGCATGGACAAGGAGAATTTCATCTACGTACTTTAAAGTGGCGTTTGGAGAATAACGAAAAACTTTTTGTTAAATTTGAGGAGCCGAGGATTCCCTATAGAGAGACAATTACCAAAGCTGCTCGGGCGGATTATCGGCACAAGAAACAGTCGGGGGGGGCCGGTCAATTTGGAGAGGTTCACCTTATTGTCGAACCATATAAAGAGGGAATGCTTGTGCCAGAGACGTATAAGTTTAACGGTCAGGAGTTCAAAATAACAGTGAGGGGAACTGAAGAAATTTCTCTTGAATGGGGAGGGAAACTCGTTTTCATTAATAGTATAGTAGGTGGCTCAATTGATTCTCGTTTTATGCCTGCTATTTTAAAAGGAATCATGGCCCGTATGGAGCAAGGCCCACTGACGGGTTCGTATGCTCGCGATGTGCGTGTCATTGTATATGAAGGAAAAATGCATCCGGTAGATTCGAATGAAATCTCATTTATGCTTGCAGGTAGAAACGCTTTTAGTGAGGCTTTTAAGAATGCGGGGCCTAAAATCTTGGAGCCGATTTATGATGTGGAGGTATTTGTCCCTTCAGACAAGATGGGGGATGTTATGGGAGACCTCCAAGGCAGACGAGCTATTATTATGGGCATGAGTAGCGAAAAAGGATTTGAGAAGTTAACAGCCAAGATACCCCTAAAAGAGATGTCTTCTTATTCCACAGCTCTGAGTTCATTAACTGGTGGGCGGGCTTCATTTATAATGAAATTTTCAAGTTATGAACTTGTCCCGGCCGACATACAGGAGAAGCTAATTAAAGAATTTGAAGCGAAACATACTGAAGAATAAATGTTGTTGATACAAATTTATGAGCCGTCATTTTATAGCTGAAGAATGACGGCTTTTTAGGTTATCATCATCAAGATTTGTTCTTGTCTCTATAATCTTTAATTTTTTATTAATTTTGCAAACTAAAAGCTTTATCTTTTGTTATAATCATCAGAATGGTATATAAAAAAAACTTTTGGGTTAATTAACGAGAACTGGCGGTTAAATCAGGTTAATTCATTAGGAATGTTAATTAGGGAGTGTTAATTTTGTTGTCATGAAGAAGTCAACAATCTGGATATTGGGTGTCGTTATGGGCCTTTCTTTTCTTAGTTTACTGTATTTACAGGTAAGCTACATTGAGGAAATGGTGAAAATGCGTAATGAGCAATTCGATGAATCAGTGAAACGTAGTTTATATCAGGTTTCAAAGAATGTAGAATACGATGAAACTCAGCGTTGGTTAGAAAGAGACGTGTCGGAAACTGAAAGACAGGCTTTGGCTCAGTCTTCTTCTCCACAGAAAAACGACTTAGTTCAGCAGACCCAGCGTTATTCTGTTGCGACGCAGGATGGATCCATGTATTCAGCTTTTGAATTAAAGACTATAACAACTAAGCCTTCGGCATTGCCTAAGGCTATGATATCTCGCAGGCATGGCACTAATACAATACCTCAAACGTCTAGAACTTTGCAAGAAGCAATTAAGAATCGTTATTTATATCAACGTTTTTTGCTTGATGAGGTTGTTTGGCAAATGCTTTATAGGGCTAGCGATAAACTACTTGAGGAACGGGTCAATTTTAAGAACTTGGACCAATACCTTAAATCAGAACTGATAAATAATGGAATAGATATACCCTATCATTTTGTTGTTATAGACAAAGATGGTCGTGAAGTGTATCGTTGTTCTGACTATGATGATAAAGGCAGTGAGAGTTCATATAGCCAGATCCTTTTCCCGAATGATCCGCCGGCAAAGATGAGTGTTGTAAGGGTTCATTTTCCAGCTAAGAGAGATTATATATTTGACTCGGTGAGCTTTATGATTCCTTCATTGGTATTCACATTGGTGTTGTTGATAACGTTCATTTTTACAATTTATATTGTATTTAGGCAGAAGAAACTCACGGAAATGAAAAATGACTTTATTAATAATATGACGCATGAGTTTAAGACTCCTATATCGACCATCTCTTTGGCTGCACAAATGCTAAAAGATCCTGCGGTAGGTAAGTCTCCTCAAATGTTTCAACATATTTCCGGCGTGATTAATGATGAAACAAAACGTTTAAGATTTCAGGTAGAGAAAGTTCTTCAAATGTCAATGTTTGATAAACAAAAGGCTACTTTAAAGATGAAAGAGTTAGATGCGAATGAAATGATTTCTGGGGTAATTAATACATTTACTCTAAAGGTTGAACGATATAACGGAAAAATTAAATCGGATCTGGCTGCAGTTGAACCGACTATTCTTGCTGATGAAATGCACATTACTAATGTTATCTTTAATTTGATGGATAATGCTGTAAAGTATAAGAAGCCGGAAGAGGATTTGTTGTTAGATGTCAGGACTTGGAATGAACAAGGTAAGTTGATGATTTCCATACAAGATAATGGCATTGGCATAAAAAAAGAAAATTTAAAAAAAGTATTTGATAAATTTTATCGCGTGCATACAGGTAATCTGCACGATGTAAAAGGATTTGGATTGGGACTGGCTTATGTAAGAAAGATCATTCAAGATCATAAAGGGGCTATTAGAGCTGAGAGCGAATTGAATGTTGGGACTAAATTTATTATTGCATTACCTATATTAAAAAATGAATGATATGGACGAGAAACTGCGTATTTTACTATGCGAGGATGATGAAAACCTTGGCATGCTTTTGAGAGAGTATTTACAGGCGAAAGGTTATTCGGCTGAGTTATTTCCTGACGGTGAAGCTGGGTTTAAGGCTTTTCTTAAAAATAAATATGATCTGTGTGTCTTTGATGTGATGATGCCGAAGAAAGATGGTTTCACATTGGCTCAAGAGGTTCGTGCTGCAAATGCCGAAATTCCTATTATTTTCTTGACTGCTAAAACTTTAAAGGAAGATATCCTTGAGGGATTTAAGATTGGTGCGGATGATTATATAACGAAGCCGTTCAGTATGGAAGAACTGACATTCAGAATAGAAGCTATTCTGAGACGCGTTCATGGAAAGAAAAATAAGGAGAGCAACGTTTATAAAATTGGGAAGTTCTCTTTTGACACCCAAAAGCAGATTTTATCAAGTGAGGGGAAGCAAACGAAACTTACTACCAAAGAATCTGAATTATTAGGATTACTTTGTGCACATGCAAATGAGATATTACAACGCGATTTTGCATTGAAGACTATTTGGATAGATGACAATTATTTCAATGCACGTAGTATGGATGTGTATATTACAAAACTGCGTAAACATCTTAAGGAGGATGATTCTATTGAAATCATTAACATTCACGGAAAGGGTTATAAGTTGATTACCCCAGAACCTGAGGCTTAATGGATATTTTTTCAACATCATAAAAAAAGGCCGAAAGAAACTCTTTCGGCCTTTTTTTATGATGTTGAAAAAGCTTTAGTCAGTAATTCTTTTATTAAGAATAATATAAGAAACGACTCCTATTACGACTAATAAAGCTGAAGATAGCAGCACTACATTGTTGTTTACGTTCCCTGTCAGAGAGCAAACAATTAAAATAATTGCTCCAAGTAGAATTAGTATTAATCCCAGATTTTTTAAAAAAGCTTTCATTTGTGTGTCTTTTAGTGAATTATATTTCGAATAATACAAAGAAAAGCATTATTCTTTTACATGCGAAATTATTTATGCAAAAAAAACATTAAGCAATTTAAATAGTCGCTTTTTTTATGATGAAATTAGTCTTTAGTATTGTAGAATATTTTTCTGAGTACATCTTGGCTTATGCGTAACTCATCTACAGTGATGCCTTGCAGCGCTTCTTTTAGTGTTTTGTTGGCAATAGTATGGGCATTCTCTTCCAATTCCTTTCCTGTTTTTGTCAGATGGATCAGGTTGGTACGGCGATCGTTTTTATCTGAGATGCGAACAACAAGATGTTGACGTTCCATGTTGTCAATAAGGCGGGTCATGCTCGGTTTATCTTTGAAGGTTGCATTGCATAATTCTTGTTGTGTTACTCCGTCTTTCTCCCATAAGAAAATTAAGACAGTCCATTGCTCCGGACTAATCTCTAGTCCACTTTGCCGGAAATTTCGATAGAGCTTCCTGTTTATGGCTGCAGAGACTTTGCCGTTTAGTATAGCAAAAATTAGTCTGATATCAAAGTTAAACTGTTCAATCATGAAATTATTGTTTAAGCAACTTTGCAAAGATAACTTCCTTAACTGATAATTCCTATTCTGGAGACATAAAAAAAGATCAAAAGTTTGTTGTTCGGAATAAAAATCCTACCTTTGCGCTCGAATTTAAAAAACAAAATTATTATTTTTTTAATTAAACGAGTATGAATCAATACGAAACCGTTTTCATTTTAACTCCCGTTTTGTCTGATGTTCAGATGAAGGAAGCGGTAGAAAAATTCAAAAGCATACTTCTTGAAGAAGGTGCTGAGATTATTAATGAAGAGAATTGGGGTCTTAAAAAGCTAGCTTACCCAATTCAGAAAAAATCCACAGGATTTTATCAGCTGGTTGAGTTTAGTGCAGAGCCAACAGTAATTGAGAAGCTGGAGCTAAACTTCCGTCGTGATGAGCGCGTTATCCGTTTTCTTACTTTTAGAATGGATAAGTATGCTGCTGAATATGCTGCTAAAAGAAGAAAACTGAAATCAACTAAAAAGGAGGAAAATTAATCATGGCACAACAAAATCAATCAGAGATTAGATACTTAACTCCGCCTTCAGTAGACGTGAAAAAGAAAAAGTATTGTCGCTTCAAAAAAAGTGGTATCAGATACATCGACTACAAAGATCCTGAATTCTTGAAGAAATTCCTAAACGAACAAGGGAAAATACTTCCACGTCGTATTACAGGTACTTCTTTGAAATTCCAACGTAGAATTGCGCAAGCGGTGAAGAGAGCACGTCATTTGGCGTTACTTCCATTTGTTACTGACATGATGAAATAATTGAAGGAGGAAAAGTATGGAAATTATATTGAAAGAAGACGTAGTAAACTTGGGTTATAAAAATGATATCGTAACAGTTAAATCTGGTTATGGTCGTAATTTCTTGATCCCCACAGGAAAAGCAGTTATCGCTTCTCCTTCTGCTAAGAAAATGTTGGCTGAAGATCTTAAGCAACGCGCTCATAAGCTTGAAAAAATAAGAAAAGATGCAGAAGAATTAGCTGCTAAGCTAGAGGCTGTATCACTGACTATTGGAACAAAGGTAAGCTCTACTGGGACTATTTTTGGTTCAGTTGGTAACATCCAAATAGCTGATGAATTAACAAAGCTTGGTTTTGAAATTGAAAGAAAAACCATTGTTGTTAAAGACGTAGTAAAAGAGGTTGGTTCATATAAAGCTATCGTAAAGCTTCACAAAGATGTTTCTGTTGAAATTCCTTTTGAGGTTGTTGCAGAGTAATATTTCTGTTGATAATGATATATAAAAAAGATGGGTATTCCTTATTTGGGAATGCCCATCTTTTTTTATGCCTTATTTGATCTTTATTGTAGGTAGTAAAGAGATACCTAAAGGTATATTTCTCACTTGAACTAATAAAAAAAAGCCTGTGATGTTTGCATCACAGGCTTTTTAATTTTCTAATTGTTGTACTGAAATTATTCAGCTACAACTGCTGCGCTATCAACTGCTGTTGTATCAGTTGCTGCTGCTGCTTCAGCTGCTGCAGCTTCTACTGCTGCGATTGAATCAGCGATACGGATTGAATCAGCTTTAGCTTTTTCAGCTTCAGCTTGTTTGTTACCACATGATGCGAAAGATACTGCTGCAATAGCTGCGAACATTAAAATTAATTTTTTCATTTTCTTTGCTTTTTTAAATCTGTAATACAATCATTTGCTTATTAAAACGTTGCAAATGTATAGACTTTTTTGATATGTTGTACTCTTAATGACGACTTTTTTTTATTTTTTTTTGTTGAGGTCGTTTTTTCTTCTTTTAGTAACATGTTATAGAACACATCTAATCTTCTGCTATACTGTTATATAAGTACCTTTTGATGCTTCTTTTAGGAGTCTTTTCGAATTCAGTGGGGTATAGTTGTATTTGGTTAATTTTCTCATAAGCAGCTACGCAATTATTTAGGCTTTTGAGATTTTCATTCATGATCGTCTTTAGATGCTCAGGATGGTTTAGACCAAGTGAATCTAAGGTTTCGTAATCGGCATAGACTAATGCTACGAGTTTTTTGTTCCTCTCTATGACAAGGCTTTCAAGAATAAATGGCATATTGTTTAACCGGGCTTCAATTTCTTCGGGAAATATATTTTGTCCGTTTGAACTTAGTATCATTGTTTTGCTGCGGCCTCTGATGAATATATTGCCATTTACGTCTATTGTACCTAGATCTCCGGTGCGTAACCAACCATCGTCAGTAAATACTTCATTGGTCGCTTCCTGGTTTTTGTAATACCCTACCATTATATTTTCTCCGCGTACTTGTATTTCTCCCGTTTCCATATCAGGCCTTTCTTTGTAAATACGAGCTTCCATTATATCGAGGACTTTTCCTGATGATGTGCGGATAAATTCATTCCAGGGGGCATAGCTTATCAGGGGGCCGCATTCTGTCATTCCGTATCCGATGGTAAAGGGAAATTTTATCTTATGAAAGAATTCCTCGACTTCCGGATCCATCGCTGCTCCACCTATGATGATTTCCTTGAATCGTCCACCTAATGCATCAATCATTTTTTTCCGGATTTGGCCGTATATTTGCGCATCTAGCAGAGGAATACTTAGTGCCCACTTCATTCCTTTCTTATTGATCAGCGGCTGAATCACATTTTTATATATCTTTTCAATGACTAAAGGAACAGTGATAATCAAATTGGGTTTTACTTCTTCAAAAGCTTTCATGATAATTTTGGGTGAGGGAGCTTTTCCTAGTAGGGTGACATGCGTGCCTACAGCTGTAGCTGTAAGAAAGTCGAACGCACAACCGTAGGCGTGTGCTAAAGGAAGAAAGGAGAGTACTTTGTCTCCTTTCTTAAGTAGTTCGGTGCGAATGCCAAAGGTTACATTTCCGGCAAGATTGTTTCCGGTAAGCATTACTCCTTTACTAAATCCGGTGGTTCCGGAGGTATAGTTCAGTAACATCACTTTGTCATTACTGAGTGTGGTGTATTGCACGTTGTCTTTGCGGAATTCGTCAGGATAAATTTGCTGCATTTCTTCATCTATGTGCTTTAGGAATTTCTGGATGGTTTCTCCATCTCGCTGATGCAGACAGCGAAAATCAGTTAACGAAAAAACAGCTCGTAAATCGGATAATTTCTCTTCTTCCAATGTTTCCCAAATACTATCGCTAGTGAAAAAGAAGATTGATTCTGAATGGTTTACTATGTGATGAATGTCGTTCGGATGGAAGTCTTGTAAGATAGGTACAACAATCGCACCATAGGTGATGGTGGCCATGTACGCTATGCACCATCGGGAATTATTTTTTCCGATGATCGCTATTTTGTCACCACGGCGGAGGCTGCAATGTTTGAATAATAAGTGTAACTTGGCTATCTCTTGGGCTACTTGTCCGTATGTATAGCTCTCTTCTTCTCCGTAGTCTGTGTAACATGGCAGATTCCAATTCTCTCGGAAACTGTTTTCGTATAGTTTGATGAAATTCTCTTTTATCATTGCACGATTTTTGTTGTTTTGTGCAAAAATAGAAAGAATGTTTCAGTATCGAAAGTCTTTACTAAATAACTATTGATTACAATAACAACTTTTAATTATAATAATGTGTACCTTTGCATTGAATTATGTATTTGACAGAATTATGATAGATACTACTGTATTTCAAAATAAGACAGCCGTTTATTATACATTAGGCTGCAAATTAAACTTCTCAGAGACATCAACAATAGGAAAAATACTCCGTGAGTCAGGCGTTCGTACGGCACGAAAAGGCGAAATAGCGGACATTTGTATTGTGAATACTTGTTCGGTAACGGAAATGGCTGATAAAAAATGTCGGCAAGTAATTAATCGATTAGTAAAGCAGCATCCCGGTGCATTTGTTGTGGTCACAGGCTGCTATGCTCAGCTTAAACCTGAGAATATAGCTAATATGGAAGGGGTTGACTTGGTTCTGGGCGCCGAACAGAAGGCTGATATTATGCAATATATTGGCAATATGCAGAAACTGGAATCGGGGCAAGCACACACATCAGTGTTGAAGGATATTTCTTCATTTGCTCCTTCCTGCTCACGAGGAGACCGTACGCGGTTTTTTCTGAAAGTGCAGGATGGCTGTGACTATTATTGTACCTATTGCACGATTCCTCTCGCTCGTGGGCGAAGTCGTAACGGCACGATATCATCTATGGTAGAGCAGGCTAAGAAGGCTGCTTTAGAAGGAGGAAAGGAGATTGTGCTGACTGGAGTGAATATTGGAGATTTTGGTAAAAGTACGGGAGAAACTTTTTTTGATTTGATAAAAGCACTCGATGAAGTAGAAGGTATTGAACGATATCGCATCTCTTCTATAGAGCCTAACTTGCTGACGGACGAGATTATAGAATACGTTTCGCATTCACGTCGCTTTGCACCCCATTTCCATATACCGTTGCAATCGGGTAGTGATGAGGTTTTGAAGTTGATGCATCGGAAATATGATACAGCGCTTTTTGCCTCTAAAGTAAAAAAGATAAAAGAAGTGATGCCGGATGCCTTTATTGGGGTAGATGTAATTGTTGGCACGCGAGGTGAGACAGATGAATATTTTGAAGCTGCTTATGAGTTTATTAAAGGTCAGGATGTGTCACAGTTACATGTTTTTAGCTATTCAGAACGTCCAGGTACTCAGGCACTGAAAATAGATCATGTTGTAACTGCGGCCGAAAAGCATCAGCGCAGTCAGCGGTTGCTGGAACTTTCAGAAGAGAAGACGAAGGCTTTTTATTCTCGTTTTATCGGTCATTCGATGTCTGTGTTGTTGGAGAAAGCTAAATCGGATGCGCCTATGCACGGCTTTACCCAAAACTACATTCGTGTGGAACTGGAAAGTCTTAATCAATTGGATAATCAAGTGGTACTACTTCGGTTGGGCGAATTTAATGAAGAAGGCACGGCTCTTTTGGGCACTATTATAAATGATTAAAGAATAAGGATGTCTAGATTTGTTTATATCTTTGTTTATCTGGGAATGTGGTTATTAGCCATACAGCCTTTCTCAATGCTGTATGTGTTATCTGACGTGATGTATTTCTTCATGTATAAAGTGATAGGATATAGAAAGAAGGTTGTTCGACGGAATTTGAAAAACTCTTTTCCCGAAAAGTCGATAGCAGAACTACGCATCATTGAACGAAAGTTCTATCACTACATCTGTGATTACATGCTCGAGAGCTTAAAGATGCTAAAGATGCCTGTGGCCCAACTGCATAGGCGTATGCACTTTGAGAACACAGAACAATATCTGGAAATGATAGAGAAGTATGGTGGCATTGTAGTGATGATGCCGCACTATGCCAATTTTGAATGGACCATTGGTATGGGCATGTTCATGAAGCCTGGTGACATTCCGATGCAAGTATATAAAACAATTCGCAATCCATTTGTTGATCGGTTGTTTCGTAACATTCGTTCTCGATTCGGTGGCTATAATGTGCAAAAATCAGATACGGCTCGTGAAGTGATTCGTGCTAAACATGCCGGAAAAAAACTTGCGCTTGGTCTTGTTGCCGATCAATCTCCAAATGTACACAGTCTTCATTACTGGACGAAATTTCTGAATCAAGATACTGCTTTCATGGATGGGGGAGAGCGTATTGCCAGGATGATGAACTATCCGGTGTTTTATTGTGACTTAAAAAAAGAAAAACGAGGATATTGCGAAGCTACCTTTGTCTTGATGTCCGAACATCCAAAAAACACGGTCGATGGCGAGATCACAGAAATGTATGCTCGCCATGTAGAGCAGACTATCTTGCGTGAACCAGCCTACTGGTTTTGGTCGCACAAACGCTGGAAACATGAACACCTTGCAGATATAGAAAAATGAATAAAACAGCTGTTGTTATATTAAATTGGAACGGATGTGAGATGCTTCGCTCTTTTTTGCCATCTGTTGTCGCACATTCAGAGGCAATAGGTGGAGTTGAAATTTGTGTGGCCGATAATGGTTCCACAGACGAATCCGTTTCCACGCTTCGTCGGGAATTTCCTACTGTACGCTTAATCATTCTTGCTGATAATAATGGTTTTGCTGATGGGTATAACTTGGCTTTAAAAGCAATAGAGGCTGAGTATGTTGTGTTGCTCAATTCCGATGTGGAGGTGACTTCCCAATGGCTTTCTCCCTTGGTAGAGTACATGGATACCCATCCTGAAGTGGCCGCATGCCAACCCAAAATACGCAGCTGGCGGCAGAAGGAGCAATTTGAATATGCCGGAGCAGCAGGAGGTTTCATCGATCGTTATGGCTATCCTTTCTGTAGGGGCAGAATTCTGTCGGTTGTAGAAAAAGACCATGGTCAGTATGATACTGTGATTCCAGTGTTTTGGGCTACCGGTGCTGCATTGTTTATTCGATTGAAAGACTATCATGATGCCGGAGGTTTAGACGGCCGTTTCTTTGCTCACATGGAGGAAATAGATCTTTGCTGGCGGTTGCGTGCCAGAGGGCGACAAATAGTTTGTATCCCTCAAAGTCTGGTTTATCATGTGGGTGGAGCTACTCTTAAAAAAGAAAATCCTCGTAAAACATTTCTTAATTTTCGCAATAATCTTGTCATGCTTTACAAGAATCTGCCACAAGATGAATTAAACCGTGTGATGTGCGTGCGTGCATGGCTTGATCATGTTGCTGCCCTTTCTTTTTTGCTTAAGGGGCAGTTGCCTAATGCTAGGGCAGTGGTTCAGGCACGTCGGGAGTTTAAAAAGATGCAATCTCTGTTTCTTGCAGAGAGGGAGAGAAATCTAAAAAAAACGATACTAAATCCTATCCCTGAACGGATAAATAGTAGTATCTTAGCACTGTTCTATTTGAAAGGGAAGAAATTCTTTTCTAATATTATATAATGTGGGAAGTATAAATTCTTTTGATTGATATTGAATTATTATGGAAAAACTAATTAGAAAAATCGGTTTAGTAGCACATGATGCTATGAAGAAAGACCTGATTGAATGGGTGGTTTGGAACTCAGAGTTGTTGATGGGACACAAGTTTTATTGCACCGGCACTACTGGTACGCTAATTCTTGCCGCCTTAAAAGAAAAACATCCCGAGATAGAGTGGGATTTTACAATCCTAAAATCAGGTCCGTTGGGAGGAGATCAGCAGATGGGATCACGTGTTGTAGATGGAGAAATTGATTATCTCTTCTTTTTTACTGATCCGATGACATTGCAGCCACATGATACAGATGTGAAGGCACTTACTCGTCTTGCCAGTGTAGAGAATATCGTCTTTTGTTGTAATCGTTCTACTGCGGACCATATTATTTCCAGCCCTCTATTTGTTGATCCCGATTACGAAAGAGCACATCCTGATTATTCCGGATATACTAAACGCTTTGAAAATCAATCTGTTGTGATGGAAGCTGTCGAATCAGTGAATAAGAGGAAGCAAGCAAAAAAATAATTTTTCTTTCTACCTATTTATAACGACTAATTGAAATGGAGGTTTGCTTTGGTAGACTTCCATTTTCTTTGTGCGGCTACATTTACCTCCCATGAAAAAACATGTTTTACTATCACATCTATCACGGAATCTTCTGAAAGCGCTTGTGGCAGGCTTTTTTAGCGGGTGATAGTAAAATATGTCTACCACGTTTTCAGGGGTTTTACTCTCACTTTTAGCGGTTTACTATCACACTTTTGGCTCAATCTTCTTTCATCTGCCTCTTTGGGAGTTTGTTGTCTCTTGTGTCCAGCATGAAAGCTGCCCCCATTCTCACTTCACTAAAGTAAAATGCGGTCTCCCTTAGTATTCTTTCTATTCGCCATCACTAGCACTAAATAAGATTAAAGCTAAATTAATCTCAAAGTATGGTAGCTTTATGGATGAAAAGAGCGTGACACTCTTCGCTTCACACGTGTGGAGTGTACGGACTACATGCGTGATCTGTACACTCCATACGTGTAGTCTCTACGGTTCACGCCCGTGAAGTCTAGACTTACAAGTAGCATTTATCGTTAATGCCTTTTCTATAAGCCTTTAGAGCTTACGCGTGTGTAATTAGCTGAATGTGATTAATATCGTTTCAACTACCCTGATAAAACCAAAAAAAGATAGAAATAGTTTGCCAATTCAAAGAAAAGCCGTAATTTTGCAAGCCGATTATTATCACAAAAGGATAAGAGATTCATTCATAGCGAGTTAGCTCTCCTTTGTCCGGGGAAAGTTAATACGTGGTGAAGACTTTTTTTAGTAGTAACATTTAAAAAACAAATTAAGAGTGGATACTTTAAGTTACAAGACCATTTCTGCAAATAAAGCAACAGTGACCAAAGAATGGGTTGTTGTTGATGCCACAGATCAGTCTTTGGGACGTCTGGGAGCAAAAGTTGCGAAACTGTTGAGAGGTAAGTATAAACCAAACTTTACCCCTCACGTGGACTGCGGTGATAACGTAATTATCATTAACGCAGACAAAGTAAAATTAACAGGGAATAAATGGAATGATAGAATTTATCTGTCATATACAGGATACCCCGGTGGTCAGAGAGAAATAACTCCTGCCCGTATGCAAGCAAAGCCTAATGGTGACGACAAATTGATGAGAAAAGTTGTTAAGGGTATGCTTCCTAAAAATAAGCTGGGTGATAAACTACTGGGTAACATGTATGTTTACGCAGGTGGTGAACACAAACATGAGGCTCAATGCCCAAAAACAATTGATATAAACTTACTTAAATAAAAATAATGGAAGTAATAAATGCATTAGGCAGACGTAAACGCGCAATCGCTCGCGTATTCGTTAGCGAAGGTACAGGAAAGATTACTATCAACAAGAGAGACCTTGCACAGTACTTTCCATCAACTATTCTTCAGTATGTAGTTAAACAACCATTGAACAAGCTTGGTGCTGCTGAAAAGTATGACATCAAAGTAAACTTGTCTGGTGGTGGCTTTACTGGTCAGTCTCAGGCTTTGCGTTTAGCAATTTCTCGTGCACTGGTTAAAATCAACGCTGAAGATAAATCTGCTCTCCGTTCTGAAGGCTTTATGACACGTGATCCTCGTTCTGTAGAACGTAAGAAACCGGGTCGTCCAAAAGCTCGTAAGAGATTCCAGTTCAGTAAACGTTAATGTTGTCTGGGCTGTTAGAGCAGGAGAACGTTTAGCATCTAAACTATCGGGACTCTTCTTTCAGGCTACCCGGCAGTTGGTTTAGAAAACAAAAAAGAAAGTAAACGATTTTAAAGAATAAAAAAATGTCAAGAACAAATTTCGATATATTATTGGAAGCCGGTTGCCACTTCGGACACCTTAAGAGAAAGTGGAATCCATCTATGGCTCCTTATATTTTTATGGAACGCAATGGTATTCATATCATTGACCTCCACAAGACTGTTGCAAAAGTGGACGAAGCTGCTGAAGCTCTGAAACAAATTGCAAAATCAGGCAAGAAAGTCCTTTTTGTTGCTACTAAAAAACAAGCGAAACAGATTGTTGCTGATAGAGCAGCATCTGTGAATATGCCTTATGTTATTGAACGCTGGCCGGGTGGTATGTTGACTAACTTCCCAACAATCCGTAAAGCTGTTAAGAAAATGACTACTATCGACAAGCTAACTAGCGATGGTACTTATTCTAATCTTTCTAAAAGAGAAGTTCTTCAGATTTCACGTCAACGTGCAAAGCTAGATAAGACTTTAGGTTCTATTGCAGATCTTACTCGTCTTCCTTCTGCTCTTTTCATTGTAGATGTTATGAAAGAAAATATAGCTGTTCGTGAAGCTAATCGTTTAGGAATACCAGTATTTGCAATCGTTGATACTAATTCAGATCCTTCAAATATTGATTTTGTAATCCCTGCAAATGATGATGCTACAAAATCGATAGAGGTTATTCTTGAGGCTTGCTGCATGGCTATGCAAGAAGGGCTTGAAGAAAGAAAAGCTGAAAAAGTTGACCTGGAAGTTGCAGGTGAAGCTTCTGCCTCAAAAGGTAAGAAGAGACCCGCAAAAGCAAGACTTGATAAATCTGATGAGGAAGCAATCAATGCTGCTAAGGCCGCTGCTTTCTTGAAGGAAGACGAAGAAGCTTAAAATCAAACAACTAACTACCAAATTTAAATAATATGGCTGTAACAATGGCAGATATAACCCACCTGCGCAAAATGACAGGTGCCGGTATGATGGATTGCAAGAATGCTTTGACAGAAGCTGACAACGATTTTGAAAAAGCAATGGAAATTATTCGTAAAAAAGGTCAGGCTGTCGCTGCAAAGCGTTCTGATCGTGATGCGTCTGAAGGATGTGTATTAGCCAAGACAACTGGCGATTACGCAGCGATGATTGCGCTGAAATGCGAAACTGATTTCGTTGCAAAGAATGCTGATTTCGTTGCTCTTACTAACGAAATTCTTGATTTGGCTATTGCTAATAAGTGCGCAGACGTTGAGGCTGTAAAGGCTCTTCCAATGGGAAAAAGCACTGTAGGTGAAGCTATCATTGACCGTATTGGTATTACCGGTGAAAAAATGGAACTAGATGGATATGGCTTTGTTGAAGGTCCTACAACTTCTATCTATATTCACCCGGGAAATAAACTTGCTACGATTGCATCTTTCAATCAACCTAACGTTGAGGCACAGGTCGCTCATGAAATTGCAATGCAAATTGCTGCAATGAACCCTATTTCACTAGATCCTGAAAGTGTTCCTGCTGAAGTACTTGCCAGTGAGAAAGAAATTGCGGCTGACAAGGCACGTCAAGAAGGCAAACCTGAAAACATGATTGAGAAAATAGCTATGGGCCGCATCAATAAATTCTATAAAGAAGTTTGTTTGCTTCAACAAGAATATGTGAAGGACGGTAAATTAACTGTTGCTCAATTCTTAGATAACTCAAGTAAAGGTCTTACTGTTACTGCTTTCAAGCGCTTTACGCTTAACGTAGATTAATAGAATCTAAATTATAGTTTATATAAAAATGGCCATCCGGAGATATTCGGCATGGCCATTTTTATTTCTAGGAGAAAAAAGTAAATACGTTATTATCCTACAGGTTTTGTCTTTACATATCCTTCTTTCTTTAACAAATCTATTATTTTTAGCTTGAAGTCGCCTTGTATAATGATTTCATGGTCTTTAGCGGAACCGCCCACGCCACATTTACTTTTAAGCAATTTACCTAATTCCTTAAGTTCATTTTCCGTACCAACAAATCCGGTAATGAGCGTAACAACTTTTCCTCCTCTATTTTTCTTATCAAGCTGCACACGCAGGTTTTGCTTATTAGGCTCCACTGTTGCCTGTTCTTCATCATTCTCACTCTCGTAGTTGTAATTCGGATTGGTAGAGTAAACTACATTCAATCGTTCTTTCCAATCATTATTTTTCATAACCATCATTCTATAATTATTCCTCAAAAATAATATTTAGTTCTGTGCTTTGCAATTTTTTCAATGATTTATCGTCTAATGATTGTGATCCATTCGTATGGATACTTTTAGTATTAGGAATTAATAACTGACAGATAGATGAAACGACGACTTGCTTTTATTGTTATTTGTATTCTTTCTCTACCAGTATTGTGTCAAACGTTTAAGGGAAGAGTGACGGATGAAAGAGGAAATCCTATTCCTTATGCATCTCTCTATTTGCGTGAACTGCATTCCGGATCTACTACAGATGATAATGGCTTTTTTCAGATGGCTTTGAAATCGGGGCGTTATACATGTGAGATTTCGTCCATCGGGTTTACTCAGAAAGTATTGACGATACAAGTGCCGGCAGAGGGTTTGGAACAAAGTATAGTTCTCTCGGAACGAATTTATCAGTTGAATGAGGTAAGCATACATCGCAATGCAGAAGATCCGGCATACACTGTCATTCGGCATGCAATCGCTCGCGCTCCTTATTATAGAAATCAACTGAAGAGCTTTACTGCAGGAACCTATCTCAAAGGTACGGGTAAAGTGAAAGAAATTCCTTTCATCTTCAAATTGTCTAAAGAAGTAAGGAAGACATCAAAAAAATTGCAAGGTAAGTTGTTTGTTCTCGAAGAACAACGTGAGGTCTCTTTTACAGCACCCAATAAATGGGAAAATCAAATAAAAGCTTATTCCAACTCTTTTCCTGATGAAGTTAAGGTTAATCTTGGTTTGACTACTGTTAATATGTATGCACCGGAATTGTTTGGAAAAGTTTCCCCTTTGAGCCCCGGTGCTTTTTCTTATTACCGCTTCAAAATTGAAGGTTGTTATGCCGAAGGAGAATACTTAGTGAACAAGATTCGGGTGATTCCGAAAAAAAATAGTCCTAAGTTGCTTTCGGGTTATTTGTATATTATAGAAGATCTTTGGTGTATTTCTGCTGCCGAATTATCATTAGATGGAGGTGGATTAAAGGCGACTATAAAAGTGACTTGCAAGGAAGTGAAACCTACGGTATTCCTTGCTACTTCTACCAGCATGAATTGTGTTATTGACGTTGTAGGTATTAAAGCGGAAGCTTCTTATCTTGCAGCAGTACATTATCGAAAGGTTGAGACAAACAAGGAACCGCTTACGCCCCAACAGTTAACTCCCGCAGCCAATGCAAAGGCTACTGCTGCACGTCTTATGCCCAAGAAGCAACGGAAGGTGCTTGAGCAAATAGAACAGATCACTTCGAAAGAAGAACTCTCCACTGCTGACGCTTACAAGCTATCGAAACTGATGACAAAGTCCATTGAATTTTCTGATACTCTTCGCTCTAAAAAAAAATACGAACGAAGGTCAAGGGCAAGCGAAACCAACACGAAAACGGATTCTCTGGCAGGGCAAAAAGATTCGTTGTATTGGGATACTGTGAGGAGTGTGCCTTTGCGACCTGAAGAAATGGAAAGCTATGTACGCAAAGAGAAGCTGACAGTCGTGAAAGATTCTCTCACAAAGAAGAGGGATGGTTCTTCTAGTGTTGCTATTGGCTCATCGGATGGAATTTTAAATACACTAGTCTCTGGCAATACATTCCGCACAAAAGACAAGAATGCTTGGTTGCGCCTTTATAGTCTTGCTTCTTATATGCCTGAATATAACTTTGTTGATGGACTTTGGGTAGGAGCGAAGCTGACAGCAGGAATAAATCTATCAAAGAAATCGGCTCTAAGTTTTGCGCCTAGGCTATATTATACCACTTCTCGCAAAAAACTTTTGGGTAGTGGCTCCCTTTCTCTCGAGTATGCACCTCGCAGAGGAGGAAATTTAACAATAAGTGGAGGTGTACTTTCTGCTGATTATAACGATGAGAATGGAGAGTCACGCTTATTCAATGGTATATCCTCTCTACTTTTTGCCCGTAATGAAGTGAAGCTATACGAAAAACATTTTCTCTCTTTGGGTAATAACATTGAATTGACCAATGGATTACAATTTTCGACTTCACTTCAATGGCAGCGCAGAAGAACATTGGACAATACCATTTCCGGTAGTTTGTTTAATCAATCGGCAAAGTCTAATATTCCCGGAAACAGCCAGTTTGTGGCAATGCCGGAAAATGATCTCTTGAAATCATCTTTTATTTTAGCGTATACTCCTGCCCATTATTACCACATAGTGGAAGGAAAGAAGAAATATGAAGATTCTGCTTTTCCTACCTTTACGTTGGGCTATGAACGTGCTTTTCCGATGAATGGAAGTAGATATATTTCCTCTTATCACCGTGTTGAATTTTCCGCAAAGCAAACGGTGGAGTTTGGGATGTTCAATCGTCTGAACTGGTATGCCAATGCCGGAGCTTTCTTTCATGCTAAAGGTTTGCAATTTCCTGATTATAAGCATTTTGCGACGACCAATCTTCCGTTCACCGAACGAGGATTTAGTGAAGGGTTTTCACTCCCGGGCAATTACAGTTACTCTACTGCTACTCGTTGGGCGCAAACCAATTTGATGTGGAGCACTCCCTATTTGCTACTTAAGCACCTACCTTTTCTTCAAAAGAAAGGTTTTGACGAGGCCCTGCATCTGCGTTCGCTTATAGCCTATGATCGTAAACCTTATTTTGAAATTGGATATTCTGTTGGATTTCTTGACTTTGCCCGCATAGGTGTTTTTGGCGGGTTTGATTATTTGAAACATCATTCCACAGGAATTTCTGCCAGTATATCCCTGCCAAAGTAAACTTTCAGGGGCTTAACCTATTTATTTTTATATAGAAATTATGTTAAGCTTTTGCTCGATAAAATTTGCAATCCCGAAAAAAGATGTAATTTTGTCTTTCACTAACGTTAAAGCAATAAGTTTCTATGAGCAATCAAATACATCACAAAGATATCGCAAAAGTGCCGGAACCTACATTACGCAGGCTTCCGTGGTATCTTTCTAATGTCAAATTGCTAAAGCAGAAAGGAGAACAATATGTTTCCTCCACTCAAATTTCTAAGGAGATCAACATTGATGCGTCTCAGATAGCTAAGGACCTTTCTTATGTTAATATTACAGGCCGTACACGCGTGGGCTATGAAGTAGATGTTCTGATAGAGGTCCTCGAAGATTTTCTAGGCTTTACCAATATGCATAAAGCTTTTCTTTTTGGCGTTGGCAGCCTAGGTGGTGCTTTGTTGCGCGACTCGGGCTTGACTCATTTTGGGCTGAAGATAGTTGCAGCATTCGATGTCAATCCGGATATTGTAGGAACAAGTATTAATGGAATTCCTATTTTTCATTCGAATGATTTTACGAAGAAAATGAGAGAATATGAAGTTAATATTGGTGTTCTTACCGTACCTATTGAAATTGCTCAGCAAATAACCGATACGATGGTGGGCGGAGGCATCAAAGCTGTATGGAATTTTACTCCTTTTCGTATACGTGTACCGGAAGATATTGTCGTGCAAAACACTTCTCTATATGCCCATTTGGCAGTCATGTTCAATCGTTTAAATTTTAATGAGCGCTAATGAAGATTATAGCTATAGGGATGAATTACGCTCAGCATAATAAAGAGCTGGGGCATACATCTGTCAACGAAGAGCCGGTTATCTTTATGAAGCCTGATTCAGCTATACTTAAAGACTGTAAACCCTTTTTTATACCAGACTTTTCTGAAGAGATACATTACGAGACCGAAATAGTGGTTCGTATCAATCGTTTGGGCAAGAATATTGCTCCTCGCTTTGCCAAGCGTTATTATGATGCTGTTACAGTAGGTATTGATTTCACTGCCCGTGATTTGCAGCGTAAGTTTCGTGAAGTAGGACATCCTTGGGAACTTTGTAAGGGATTTGATGATTCTGCTGCTATTGGGAAATTTGTGCCTGTTGACCGGTTTGCTGATGTGCAACAACTACATTTTCATCTGAATATTGATGATAAAACTGTTCAGCAAGGTTTTACTGCGGATATGCTCTTTCGGATAGATGATATTATCGCTTATGTTAGTCGTTTTGTTACACTGAAAATAGGTGATTTATTATTTACGGGCACACCAGCCGGAGTAGGTCCGGTTAGCGTTGGTCAACATTTGCAAGGTTATCTGGAAGAGGAGAAACTGCTTGATTTTTATATTCGCTGAAAGCCTTTTGGAACTATACTCCTTGCCAAATTAGTTTAGGTAATATGTTAAAGAAAAAACTAAATCAATGAAAATAAGAGTAGGATTTGGATTCGATGTTCATCAATTGGTCGAAAATCGCGAATTATGGATAGGGGGTATTCGTCTTGAACACGAGAAAGGCTTACTTGGTCATTCTGATGCTGATGTGTTGGTACATGCCATTTGTGATGCTTTGTTAGGAGCAGCTAATATGCGCGACATTGGCTATCATTTTCCCGATACTGCCGGTGAGTTTAAGAATATAGACAGTAAAATACTTCTGAGTAAAACAGTAGAACTTCTTCGTAGTAAGGGATATCAGATCGGCAATATTGATGCAACCGTTTGTGCTGAACGTCCTAAGTTGAAAGCTCACATTCCTGCCATGCAAGAGACTCTTGCAGACGTAATGGGCATTGATGTTGATGATATTTCTATCAAAGCCACTACCACAGAGAAACTCGGATTTACCGGGCGTGAAGAAGGAATCTCCGCTTATGCTACGGCGCTGATCACAAAATAATATAAGCAGGTTTATACCTGCTACTTTCATAGCAGCAGGTCTTTTATTTATTTAATGCCAATAAAGTCGACGATTAAATAGATAATACTGGCAAGTAGTGCACTGACTGGTATTGTAAGCACCCATGCCCACATTAAGTTTATAGTAACTCCCCAACGAACGGCAGATAATCTTTTGACTGCTCCTACTCCCATGATAGAGCCTGTGATGGTGTGTGTAGTACTTACAGGAATCTTAAGAATCTCAGTGATGAAAAGGGTAAGGGCACCTGCTGTCTCAGCACATACGCCCTCCAAGGCGGTAACCTTTGTTATTTTACTTCCCATCGTTTTAACAATACGCCATCCACCACTCATAGTACCTAAGCCTATAGCTGCAAAACAAGATAGAGGAACCCAATCGGGCATTGATTCAACTGAATCAATAGCACCGTAGGAAATCATAGCTGTGGCAATAATACCCATTACTTTTTGAGAATCATTTAACCCATGTCCCAAACTAAATAACCCGGAAGATATCAGCTGAAGCTTTCTAAATGAATTCTCAGCAGTTCGGGCATTCACTCCCTTAAATATCCACAACACTCCAATTGTAATCATTGCCGAGATGATCATGCCAATGAGTGGAGCCAAAATGATAAATAGGGCGATTTTTATAATCACAGCAGTATGGATTGCTTGGAAACCTGAGGCGCAAATTGCTGCTCCTGCAAATCCACCAATCAAAGTATGTGAGGACGAAGAAGGAATTCCCGACCACCATGTTGCAAGGTTCCAGCTAATAGCGGCTATCAGGCCCGAGAGAATAATAGGAAGTGTAATGTATTCCTTCAAAACTGTTTTAGACACAGTGTCGGCAATGCCAAACTCGCCAAAAATATATTTGGCAACGAAGAATGCGATGAAATTAAATGCTGCAGCCCACAGAACGGCTTGAAAAGGAGTTAGAACACGGGTTGTTACGACCGTTGCAATAGAATTGGCTGCATCATGAAAACCGTTGATAAAGTCGAAGATGAGTCCTAATGCAATAACAATAATCAATAATATCATATAACTCTATTTACTAAGCGTATTTTACGAGGATAGTAGTGATCACCTTTCCTGTGCTATTAATCTTATTTACTGCTTTCTCAAGCTCCTGAATAATTTCTTTGAGTTTGATCAGTTCAACAGAGCTTTTCTCTTCTTTAAAAAGAGACATAATAGCTTCTTCGTAAACAGCATCAGCTTCTTCTTCCAACCTTTTTATTTCTTTGCAATGAGCACGAAGGCGAAGGTCGGTTTTCTTCATATTAGATAACTCGTTTGCTGCACTTAAAATTTCATCGCTACCTTTTTTAATAATCTCAACTAGTGAAGCAGCGTGTGTAGGAAAAGAGTGGGGCTGGTAAAGAAGCACTTTCTGTGCAGAACGGTTGATTACATCAATAACATCATCCATAACATCTGCAAGAGCATGGACGTCTTCTCTGTCAAAAGGAGTGATGAACGTGTTATTTAACTCGTGGATAATACTTCCGGTAACGATATCGCCTTTTACCTCTTCAGCTTTAATCAACCTACATAATTCATCTCTGTGTTCTTTATCTTCGCAAGAGAAAAGCTCTTGAAGATAAATGGATGACTGAGCCAGAATTGAAGCCGTTTCTGCCAGCATTGGAAGAAACTTAACATCTTTTGGAGCAAACATGCTCAATAAAGTATTGATTTTCATCAGTTCTATTGTTGTTTTAGTTGCAAAGATATTGTTTTTCGATTTATTAATGTGTAAGATTTCCTAGATTGTTGTCCAATAATTTATTGGGGTTGACGGTTTGTGCTTCTTTAGGAGCGTTATTTGTGGAATATAAGAAATAAAATAGCCTCCTAAATAATTAATTTAAGAGGCTACAAATAGTGAACTTTCGTTCTTCTTTGGTGATCCGCCTGGGGCTCGAACCCAGGACCCCAACATTAAAAGTGTTGTGCTCTACCTGCTGAGCTAGCGAATCGATCCTTTATTGCTGTTAAGCGGGTGCAAAGATAAAGGTATTTCTTTAAAATGCAAGAAACATGCACGAAAAACTTTCATTTATTTTTCTTCGTTGCTCTTTATTGGCTGATTATCAGTTGATTCCTTTACTTTTTGATTAATTCTCTCGTGGCCAACAATGAAGCGTTGATAATATGAAAGTAGAAGAGTTGTTATAGGTAGGGCTATGATCATGCCTAATATTCCCATTAAACTCCCCCAAATTGAAAGAGACAGCAGGATGATTGCAGGGTTTAATCCAGTTATCTTACCCATAACTTTGGGTACGATTATTACATCTTCTATCGTTTGTATTATTGCAAAAACGGCAAATGCAGATGCAAGTATAATCCAGAAATCACCTCCTGTATCGGCTGCTTTTAATATTGCCAGGGCAATAGTAGGTATAAAACCAATAATTTTTAGATATGGAACTAGGTTTAATACACCAATAAAAACTCCTAGCCCTATCGCCAGTGGAAAATCGATGATTAAGAAACCGATGCAGAACAGAATGCCTACACAGAGTGCTACGAGTGCTTGTCCTCTGAAGTATTTATTCATCCCTTTTTGGACATCTTGTACCAGTGTTGTGGCAAAATAGCGATATTTTTCAGGCAATAAATGGATCCATCCTTCAGCAATCGATTCATAATCTAATAAAATGAAAACCACATAAAGTAATATGATAAGAGAAGCTAATATGCTGAATAAGAAGTCAATGGAGTCAGACAGCAATGTCCATAATCTAGGTACAATGTTTTTGGTGGCTTCGGCTATGTTTTCTTGACTCAGCATTCTATTAATTGCTTCTATATCTACGTTCTGGTGTATGAACTTTGATAAGACTTTAGGTATGTTAGTGCTATCTATTCCATCTGCAAAGTAAATAGTCAGTAAATCTTGTACTCTACTAAACTCTTCAATGGCAGGAGGTATTAGTATGTACGAAGCTCCGCCGACTACTAGAACTAAGGTTAGCAATGCGCAGATAATAGCTATGACTCTGTTACGCAGCCGTAGTTTATATTGGAAGAACTTAACTAGCGGATAAAGAAGATAAGCAATGAGCCATGCAATAAAAAAAGGTAATAATACGCCACTCAATCGTTCAATGAGCATTAAAACGCCTACAATGATACCTATCCCTAGTACCATGCGAATAAAACTATCAAATGTTATTTTCTTTTCTAGCATATTGCAATTTTCTTTTAAGTATTACCTTTATCTCCTTGTCTGGCTCGCACATAGCATTCACGGCATAAGGGTTCGTACTCTTCAGTTTCTCCTAATAATACTTGTTTTTCACTTTTTACTGTGCGATGCGAGAAAGAGGCTAGTTGTCCACATTTTACACAGATAGCGTGTACTTTAGATACTTCGTCGGCAATGGCGCAAAGTCCGGGTATAGGCCCAAACGGAAGTCCCTTGAAGTCCATATCCAATCCGGCTATAATTACTCGAATGCCATTATTGGCCAACTGGTTGCATACTTCTATCAAGCCACTGTCGAAAAATTGGGCTTCATCAATGCCTACCACATCTATTTCGGATGTAAATAGCAATATACTTGCCGAAGAATCAATAGGAGTAGAGGAAATTGAATTGCTATCGTGGGATACTACATCCTCCTCTGAATAACGAGTGTCAATAGCAGGCTTGAATATTTCTACGCGTTGGCGTGCAAATTTAGCCCGTTTTAACCGACGGATCAACTCTTCTGTTTTTCCCGAAAACATTGATCCGCAAATAACTTCAATTCTTCCTCTCATTTTTGTTTCTTGTATCTGATCCTCCGAAAATAGTACCATTATAAAGTGTGTTATATTTAATTGCAAAAGTAGCACTTTTGTTTGCTTATCGACTTTTTTTCATTATTTATTTCTACATTTGCGATATCATTCAGTGATGAAAATCGTATGCAAACATTATTAACCGACATAGAATTAGATGTTCAGGAGTTGAAATGCCTGATAGATGTTATTTCGCATGAACCCGATTCACCTTTAAAAGAGCTGGCTAAGCGCACTGTCTTGCAGATGCGCTCACGCTTAGATGCTTTATTACAACAGCTAGATGGGAAAGACTATTTGATTAAAAATGTAGACACAAGTTTTCAAGCTACCATTCATTCCGATGCCATGATTGTGCCCGAAGAAACTATTTCAGAGAGTGCGATAGATTCGGTTCCACAGGTAGTAGCCCCTATTGCAACAACCATTTTGGCTGAACAAATAATACCGGTAGGAGGATTACGGCAAGCAATGAGTCTGAATGATTCTTTTCGTTTTGCTCGTGAATTGTTCCATGGTGATGCTAATCGGATGAATACCGTGTTGGAACAGTTAAGCATTAAAAAGACTCTTGCTGATGCTTTGCTTTATCTCTCTTCCGAGTTAGATAGCGACGCAGAGGAAGAGGTTGTGATTGATTTTACTGAACTTTTAAAGAAATATTTCAATTAGCGAAGAGATGGGGAAATTATATGTAATTCCTACTCCGGTAGGTAATCTTGAAGACATGACATTTCGGGCTATTCGAATGCTAAAAGAAGCAGATTTGATTTTAGCAGAAGATACTCGTACTTCGGGAATTCTTCTAAAGCATTTTGAAATAAAAAACACGATGCAGTCTCATCATAAGTTTAATGAACATAAAACGGTGGAGAACGTTGTTAATAGGATGAAGGCGGGAGAGACGGTTGCACTCATTTCAGATGCAGGTACACCGGGAATCTCCGATCCGGGTTTTCTTGTGGTGCGTGAGTGTGTTCGCAATGGTATAGAAGTGCAGTGTTTGCCCGGGGCAACAGCTTTTGTCCCCGCACTTGTGGCATCAGGTTTGCCTAATGAACGATTTTGCTTCGAGGGTTTTCTACCTCAAAAGAAAGGACGGATGACCAAGCTGAAATCTTTGGTGGAAGAAAAACGTACGATGGTCTTTTATGAATCACCTCATCGTCTTTTGAAGACATTAACTCAGTTTGTAGAATACTTCGGCCCCGATAGGCGGGCTTCAGTTTCAAGAGAAATCTCTAAACTTTACGAAGAAACTGTGCGTGGTAGTTTAACCGAATTGGTGGAACACTTCACCAAAATCGATCCCAGAGGTGAGATTGTAATAGTAATAGGAGGAATAGACGATTAGAAATAACACTTCATTAAGAAACGTAAAACAGAAACGTATGAAAAAGTTAGCAATTTTATTTGTATGCGTGGCCTTTTTGGCTTCGTGTGATAACAAAGGTGGTAATAAAGACCAACTTAAAGCGGAAAATGATTCACTCTTGATGGAATTGACTCAACGCAATTCAGAGTTGGATGAGATGATGGGCACTTTCAATGAAATTCAAGAAGGCTTCCGTCAGATCAATACAGCTGAAAGTCGTGTTGATTTGCAACGTGGTACCATAACCGAGAATGCTGCTTCGGCTAAGCAACAGATCGCTTCGGATATTGAGTTCATTAGCAAAACAATGGAAGAGAACAAAGCTCAGATAGCAAAATTGCAGTCTATGCTTAAGAATAGTAAAAACAATTCTGCCCAATTGAAGAAAGCAGTTGAAGCTTTGACGGCTGAATTGGCAGCGAAGACACAGCGCATCGAAGAGTTGCAAGCTGAGCTAGCTTCTAAGAACATCCGCATTCAAGAATTGGACGCTGCGGTAACCGGTTTGTCAGCCGACAAAGAATCGCTTACAGCTGAGAATGAAGCTAAAGCACAAACGGTTTCAGAACAAGACAGAGCAATCAACACCGCTTGGTTTGTTTTTGGTACCAAATCAGAGTTGAAATCACAAAAGATTCTTCAAAGCGGAGATGTGCTTAAGAGCTCAGACTTTAATAAAGACTACTTTACTCAGATTGACATTCGTACAACGAAAGAGATCAAGTTGTATTCTAAGCGTGTTGAAGTGTTGACCAACCATCCAACAAGTTCGTATAGCTTAGATAAAGATGATAAAGGACAGTTAACTTTAAAGATTACCAATCCAAAAGATTTCTGGAGTGTATCCAAATATTTGGTTATGCAAGTGAAGTAAGCTTCGTCTCACTCATAAATATGATATGTCAATATGTTATTTCAAGAATAGCATATTGACATATTTTTTATACCATTTGATTCTATAGTAATGAAATATAAGAACCTATTCTTCGATCTGGATGATACTCTTTGGGCTTTTTCTCTTAATGCCCGCAATACATTTGAAGAAATGTATTTTAAACACAAGCTCAATCGTTATTTTGATTCTTTTCAACACTTCTATACTCTTTATCAAAAGAGGAATGCCGAGTTGTGGATAGAGTATGGCGATGGCAATATTACCAAAGAAGAATTAAATAACCAACGCTTTCTGTACCCCCTTCAAGCAGTGGGCGTGCCTGATGAAGTTCTGGCGAAAACCTATTCCGACGATTTCTTTGCTGTAATTCCTACTAAAAGTAATTTGATGCCTTATGCTAAAGAATTGCTTGAGTATTTGTTCCCTAAGTATAATCTTTATATCCTCTCTAATGGCTTTCGGGAACTTCAATATCATAAGATGCGCTCAGCCGGCATTGACGGTTATTTTAAAAAGATTATTCTCTCCGATGACATTGGAGTGATGAAACCATGGCCGCAGATCTTCCACTATGCTCTATCAGCTACTCAATCCCAACTTGCAGATTCTCTGATGATTGGAGATAGTTGGGATGCTGATATCGTGGGTGCGAGAGGAGTAGGCATGCATCAGATTTATTATAATGTAAAGGGGGCAACAGAGCTATCCTTTCAACCTACTTATATTGTGCAAAGTCTTGTTGATGTGGAAGTAATCTTATGATATTTTTATCTCAATTACTTTTGCAAGTTGCTCTCAATTTTATGATTGAAGTGACGGAATGATCTTTTCCTTTTATAGAAAACTGCCTTTCTTGGATAAACGCTGAATTCAGTTTGTTTTATTTAGGCGGTTAGATGTGATTTCAAAGAAAGAATAGAAATAATACTTACTTGTTAGATGTCCTCTATTATGTAGATACTGAAAGGAAATAGAGTAGTACCTTATTGTTTGCAATATCCTTTTGATTTTAGAAAGGTATATAGAAGAATGCTTCTTTTGTTTATTCAAATTATAAGATACCCAATTTGTGTATAAAAAATAGAGAGAGCCAAGCAAATCATTTAGCTCTCTCTATTATATTCTATATCTCGTTTAGAGGCCGACTGTTTAGTATTCAGGATTTTGAATTAAAACAGTAGGATCAATGTCAATCTCTTGTTGTGGGATTGGTAAGATTGTACGATAGTCATTGTATGCTACTTCTCCAACAAATGCATTCGTTATAGATTTCTTATTTCTCCAATAATCGAAAGCCATACTGTTTTCGGCATATAGTTCTATTCGTCGTTCAAATAATATGTCATCTAAAGAAACGGTATTAACATCACTATAATCGGCTATGCGATTTTTTCGAAGTGTGTTAATATAGGATGCAGCATCTCCTCCTGTTTTTAAGGCCGCTTCAGCTGCAATTAAATAGACATCCGATAATCTTATTATTTTAGGATTATTAACATACACATTCCCATCTCTACCAGGGTATTTAGCCGGATATTTGCCAGGATTTGTTCCCTCTTCATCGTTAATGAGTTCAGAACGCACATCTTTTGGGTGGTTTTCCAAATAAGTAAGTAATTCTCCTCCCTCTACAAAGGCACATTCTCCGTAGCCTTCTGACATACAATAGTATCCTACAGAATTACGCTGCGCATTATAAGTCGTAGATATAGTTAGTTCGAATAAGGATTCACTGGTATATGTTTGACTCCATACTTTGGTATAATTATCAAGAGTATACAAAGAGTAATTAGTATTAGCAATTACAGCGTTAGCATCAGCCAAAGCTAAAGCATCATTTCCATTATAAAGGTATACACGAGCACGTAGAGCCAATCCTGCCCAGTAATTAATATGTCCATTATTTATGTCTTTACTCAAGAGTGGCAATGCTGTCTCAAAATCATTTAGAATCTGAGTGTACGTCTCTTTTAGTGTTGATCGAGCTGCAAAATGATCAGGATCATAAACCTCAGTAGAAAGCACAATGCCGCTATTCTCCGCATCTACATCAGATGCGGCTGTTGGAGCATTGCAAAACATTCTTGCGAGATCAAAATGCAATAATGCGCGCCATGCATATAGTTGTCCCTTATAATCATTAAATTCGGCTTCTTTATCAGTAGCTACAGTAATGTTATCAACTGCTGACAAAGCCTTATTCACATTTGCCAATGCTTTGTAGAAATAGTAATATGCATCATAGGGAATATCATCGTTCTTCGTAATTGTATAACGAGATAAAGGACCTGCTTGATTATTCACACTTAAAGCTTTAAAATCTTCACCTTTAAGATCTGCATAAATGGCATAATCAGCACTATAGGTCATTCTATCTTGAGATAATAAATATCCAATCCCATTTACTGCATTACGTAAATCAGTCAAAGAAGTTATAGCTTCTTCAACAGGAAGAGAAGTGGATGGAGTCTTATCCAAAAAATCGCTACATGAAAAGAACAGCACACTAGCTAATAGTGTTCCTGTTAAATATATTTTCTTCATAATTATCTATTTACAATTATAATTCAAAATTTAAACCAAACATAAATGATTTCGTCTGTGGTGTATCTACTTGGCGATAACCATTGATATCAACATCTGGATCTATATTATCAGTTGCACAATAAATTAGGAATGGGTTAGTTGCTTTGAAGAATAAACGCAAATTATTCACGTATTTTTTCACTGGAACTTTATAGCCTAATGTTATGTTACGCATACGTATATTATCTGTCGACTTTATTGTGCGTGAAGACCAACGGTCAGAACGATAAGGATTGCTATAAATAGGCTTTGGATTGTCAACAACATCTCCAGCTTGTTTCCAATAATTGCCTGCAACTTCTTTTGAGACACTAAAACTTCCAAGGCGTATACCATCACTATATGTCATAAAATAGCCTGGATAGTCAAATAAGCTAGCACCAGTTTGGAAAGAGATCATGAATGACAGATCGAAATTTTTATATTTAAATGTATTAGTAATACCTCCCATCCAATCAGGTACTCCTTTGCCAACAACCGTCTTGCCTGCTTTAGAGTAGTAATTTGTAACATTTCCATCTACAATAGTCTCTCCATTTACTTCAGTGTCTCTACTCTTTAATGATGGATCAATATAGAATTCACCTAAACCAGTCTGAGAATTAACTCCAAGCCATTTAGGTAAATAAAATGAATGCATGGATTCACCTTCTCGAAGTAGATACATATTACCATCTCCATACATTACATCACTGCCACTAGGCAATTCTTTTATTTTAATATTTTGCCTGGTTAGATTAAGATCCGTAGTCCAAACGAAATCTTTCATTTTGACATTGGTTGTACTAAGAGTTAGCTCAATACCATCATTCTTCAATTTTCCAAGATTCTGCCAGTTTGTACTGAATCCTGTTACAATTGAAGTCGGAACTTCAAATAGCAGATCTGTTGTTATCTTATTATAATACTCTACAGATAGATTAATCCTATCATAGAGATTCCAATCAAGTCCAATGTTAAAATTATTAGACTTCTCCCAACCCAAGTTTGGATTTCCTGCACTACCCCAATAAATAGCACTTTCATCTCCATAACCACCACTAAAAGAGTACAAAGCAAGGTTTGCGTAATATTCAGTAGGTAAATTGCCATTTGTACCATAAGAAGCACGAAGTTTTAGATCGCTAAATAAAGGATTGTTAGCCAAAAAACTTTCTGCACTAATGCGCCAAGCGCCAGAGATAGACCAGAAATTTGCCCAGCGATTATTTTTGCCTAGGCGTGAAGAGCCATCGCGACGAAAACTAGCAGATGCATAATACTTGTTATCAAAGTCATAATTAATGTTACCCAGATAGGACATTATTGATGCTCCATAAGTAGAGCTTCCTACTTCATAAGGTTGACCATTGCTCAATTCCGGTAACTTATCAGTTGAATATGACTTTGCAGACATATTGGTAAACAATCTATTTCGATCTTCTACTTCATAACCAACTAAAGCAGTAAGATTGTGAACACCAAAGTTTCCAGAATAATTCAGAGTGCTTGAAGACGTTAAAGTTTTATTTGTATAATCTGTTCGATATCCTAATCCTCCAAGTGATTCACCATCAACACTGCCTGGAGCCCAATATTCAAGTTCCTTATTATTAATGTAGTCATAACCTAAGATCGTCTTAGCGCTAAATCCATAAGGAAGAGTAATCTCAGCCTCAAGATTACTTATGCTACGTATCATATCTGAAGAAACTGTTTCTGCATTTTCTCCTGTGCTTTGTCCTAACATTAAATTTGGATTAGATACTTTTGAGTTTAGCCCTGCATCAGGGTTATAAGACCCATCCTCTAACTTATTTACTGCAGTAGGATCCATTGAGAATAAGATAGAAAGAGGAGAACTTGTACCTATACCTTGCGCCTGATCTCCTTGATCCCGGAAACCTTTTGTATTGGTAAACGAAAGCATCTGGCGAGCACCAAAGCGAAGCCAACTATAAGCTTTATGGTCAACATTTACTCGACCACTATATCGTTCAAATTCACTTCCTTTTACTAACCCTTTAGTCTTGCTATATCCTAATCCAGTGTAGAATTTAGTTTTTTCATCACCTCCACTAATGGCTAGTTGATGGTCGGTAATAAATCCTTTTCCATAAACTTCTTTCTTCCAATTTGTATTGATATCGCTGTCGTAATTCCAGAAAAAACTAGGTGTGTTTTCGTCAGAATATTGAGCCGCATCTGACTCTGACATACCTCCTTTGACTACTCCATAGTTTTTAATTGCATTCCAGTAATATTCCTTTAAATCAGTGGCATTCATAGGTGTATACTGTCCTCCAACAGCCATCTCAGTCCAACCTGTCTCCATATTATATGAAACTTTCGACTTCCCCTGTTTTCCGGACTTTGTTGTAATAATGATCACTCCATTTGCAGCACGAGAGCCATAAAGAGAAGCAGCAGCAGCATCTTTTAAAACTGTCAGACTCTCAATGTCGTCAGGATTAATTGAAGATAAAATCGATTGCGATTTTAAGCCTGAAGAACTTACGTCATTGTTCACAATGGCAACTCCATCAATAACATATAAAGGTTGGCTGGAAGCACTAATCGAACTTATGCCCCGAATAGTGATGCGCTGATCGGAGCCAGGGTCTCCTGTAGATCCACCCACGCGAATACCGGCAACTTTACCTTGCAACGATTTTACCAAAGATTCTTTCTGGGAAGAAACTTCTGTGGACTTAACCACTGAAGCTGATCCTGTGAAAGAAGTTTTTTTGGCCGTTCCATAAGCAACAACCATAACTTCATCAATCATCTGCGCATCACTCTTTAAAACCACTTTCACAGTAGATCTGATAGCAACTTCTTGTGATTGCATACCAATATACGAAATTTGCAAAGTCTTTGCAGAACTTGGTATATTAGATAAAGTAAAATGACCATCTACGTCAGTAATAGTACCTACAGTTGTACCTTTTACCAAAATTGAGGCACCTACAATTGGTAGACCGTCTTCCTCAGAAGTAACAACGCCTGTCACTTTTTGAGTTTGAGCAGTTACCAAGCCTATGCCTACAAAAAGGCAGGCCAATAACAGCATTAGTTTTCTTTTCATAAATTCTCTCTTAAAATTTAACCTTACATTAATTGTTTCTTTACTCTAACAGAATGCAAATTTATTAATTTTATATGAAAAAACAAATACTTTTCAAACAAAAGCTTAATTGTCTGACTATTTGTTAAACAATTATTTTATTTATATGCTTTATAACATGAAATACTGTTGAAAAAGCAAGATTTTTAAGAAAAGAAACTATCATATTGTCTTATAAAAAAACAGATTACCAGTTTTACGAATAGCATAAAGCAGGAAATGACATTAAAATAACAGCTATTTGATGCTGAAATTTCAGATTTCCTTTCCTGGCAAGAAGTCAGACAAAGCAAATATAGCAAGAATAAAAGACGTTAAATTTAATATAAATGTGATTCCACTAAATAATTAGTAACTACTCAGGTCCCTTAAAATTGAAAATAGTATCCGAATTGGCCTTGGTGTTGATATCCGGTTGATAATCTATTGGTCATTTTTTCTTCTTTGTTTGCATTGGTCTTTACCTTTGCACTGTGG
>Ga0316602_10000108_pt1 | contig 84909 bp, 60 predicted proteins | sample OWC_soil_day10_C_FD_203103 | JGI IMG/M metagenome (GOLD analysis project Ga0316602, IMG submission 203103) | Wetland soil microbial communities from Old Woman Creek delta, Ohio, United States - OWC_soil_day10_CT | ecosystem: Environmental > Terrestrial > Soil > Wetlands | place: USA: Ohio...
AAACCCTACCAGTATAAGACCCTGAAGTTGCAAGAACTTGAAAACCTTTATAGTAAAGGGGAAATAAACCTTTTTTATGTGGACAAATCGCATGTCTGCGCCGAAGGCTACGTCCCTTATGGATGGCGGTTCCCGGGAGAAAACATCTATATTGCTTCGGAAAGGGACAAAAGGCTGAATATCTTTGGAATAATTGACCGCGATAACCATTTTGCAGGTTTCTGCACATGTGAATCCATTGATGCATGGAAGATTGTCGCCTTTCTCGAACAGTTCTCCCTTGGGATCGACAAAAAAACATTTGTTGTGCTCAACAATGCCAGCGTGCATAGAAATGCTAAAATCCGACAAATGCGTCATATTTCGGAAAAACGAGGTATCTTTCTCTTCTACATTCCTCCTTATTCCCCTCATCTGAACATTCTCGAAACTCTTTCGAGAGTAATGAAAGGGAAATGGCTTAGACCGAGCGACTACACCTGTGCTGATACGCTCTTCTATCCAATCAACAGGGCGTGGGCGGCAATCGGGAGAGATGTGAAAATCAACTATGCGCATAATACTGCTTAATTATGAAAAGTTACTTAAAATTCTTTATTGCCTCGCTTGCGGATCCAAATTCAAGTAAAAGCTTGTTCGCCTCCTCGTAGCCGAGGCCCAATTCTTCGACCAACATGCGGGTGCCTCTGTCCACCAGTTTGGCGTTTGTAAGCTGCATATTAATCATTTTATTGCCTTTCACCCGTCCCAGTTTTATCATAACCGATGTGGAGATCATATTGAGTACCATCTTCTGAGCCGTTCCCGATTTCATTCTGGAGCTACCGGTGACAAACTCAGGCCCGACAACCGTTTCAATGAGAATATCAGCCACGTCAGACAGCGGAGAATTGGGGTTGCTGGATATGGAGGCGGTGAGTATTCCGTTTTCCTTTGCGGTTTTCAGTGCGCCGATCACATAAGGCGTGGTGCCAGATGCGGCAATCCCGATCAAGGTGTCTTTCGCATTGATCTGGTATGCGAGAAGGTCGTTCCACCCTTTGTTGACATCGTCTTCGGCTTTTTCAACCGGATTACGCAGGGCCGTGTCGCCTCCTGCAATCAACCCGATGATATGTCCGCTATCTACTCCGAAAGTTGGAGGTATTTCCGAAGCGTCAAGAACCCCGAGACGTCCGCTTGTGCCGGCTCCAATATAGAAAATCCGTCCCCCATTCTCCATCTTTGGGACAATCAGCGAGACTAGTTTTTCGATCTGGGGCAGTGTCTTTTGAACGGCCAGGGCCACTTTTTGATCCTCTTCGTTGATGTGGGCCAACAGTTCGCCCACAGGCATCCGTTCCAGGTTGTCGTAGATGGAAGGTTGCTCAGATATTTTTTGAAATGACATGCTGTTAAATTTTTTAGCTCGTTTTACATACTTTTGAGTCCGCCTTGCGAGTAATACTCGACAAGTCCGGCCATGGGAGACTGGCATATTTTTTCAACTTGAATGCCTAGACTTTCAGCTACTTCCACCAGAACGTCTTGAAAATGATATGCGATAGATCCTGTAAAATAGATTTTATGGCTCTTGTAATCGTATTGCATCACGTTCCGCTTGAAGAAATCTTCGAAATTGTTAAAAACTAAATTATAAACGCTTTTGTCGTCTAAATGTTGCTTAATGAATGGAGTGAGTTTAGCAAGAAAACGGTTCGGCAACTTTTCCCGATACACTTTTTCGAGAATTTCAGGGATAGTAAGCCCCGTTTCCATGAGGAAAGTTTCTTTCACGCCCTCAGAAAATTGATTTTTCAGGCAAGCACCCAGAAACAAGCGTCCTAGAACGGCGCCGCTCCCTTCGTCCCCCAATATATATCCGAGTGGAGAAATGTTTTCCACGATTTGTTCCCCATCATAGAGGCAGGAATTGGATCCTGTCCCCAAAATGCAAGCAATGCCTGGCTGATTGCCGCAAAGACCTTTGGCTGCCCCCAAGAGGTCACTCCCTACATTGATAGGCGTTTTGCCGAGCGATGATTCAATGGCAACTTTCACCACATCGATTTTTTCGGAGGTAGCGCATCCTGCACCATAAAAATAAACTGAGTATATGTCTATGCCATCTAATTCCGGAACCAGTGTTTCTTTTAACTCATGGGCTATTTCTTCACTTGTCCTGAAAAAAGGATTAGCTCCTTTCGTAAATACCCTTTTTACAAGTTGCCCTTTGTCGATTAAACTCCAGTCAACTTTTGTAGATCCTCCGTCTGCCAATAAAATCATATTTTGATGTATATTTGTTTTTTATATAATATGTTTCCTATTGCCCAATTCGAGCCAACGAACAAAATGGCAAATGCGAGAGAGCCTAAGTAATTGCCCATAAATGGTTGGAGGAAAACGGTGTATAGGAAATTCTTTACGCCTGTCATTTTTTCTGCATCAGGCAATGCAACGTAAATTCCGTTCAACAAGATCGAGATGATTCCGGCTGACACGTAAGTAAACAGGGGATTTACACCAAACGATTCGAAGAAGACGCTCCATTTGCGGTATCCTTTAAGGTCAACGATCCAAATCAGCAACCCCAACAGGGTTGAAGCCAATCCGCATGTGACCAACACAAATGTTGGCGACCATATTTTTTTGCTGATCGGACATCCGTAACTGAGTAAAAAGCCAACGAAAGTGAGTATCGCCCCAGCAATAAACATGATTTGCATTTGTTCCTTTTTCTCATTCTGGCGTGCAATCATGAGCCTTCCGCAGTAGAAGCCAACCAAGACGTGGCATATGGCAGGGATCGTGCTCACAAGTCCTTCGGGGTCGAGGCGGATAGTACCGTCCATATACAAGTGATTGGCTCCAAGGATGTTTTTGTCGATGATTGCGATGATGTTTTGCTCGCTGAATTCAAAGCCATTTCCGAAAAACAGCAAAATGAAATAGCCAAGCAGCAAACCAAAGATCAACAGGGGAATGTGCCTGTGATTCACGAATAAAGCGACAAGCGAAGCGAAAAAATAGGACAAAGCGAGGCGTTGCATTACCCCTAAGGTTCGCAAGTGGTCAAAATTTGTCACAGACTGCACCAACTGGCCAATCTGGCTCAAGTCCTGTCCCGCCAGAGAATGATAAGTCCGGAAAGACAGCGAAAGCCAATTGATGAAAAGTCCAATTAGAAAGATGACCAGGCTCCGTTTTGTTAATTTGACAAGTGATTTGAGGTTCACTTCAAAGCCGTATTTCTGCAACGAAATGTACGTGGAAATACCCATTATGAACATAAAGAAAGGGAAAACAAGGTCGGTTGGGGTCAGCCCAATCCATTCAGCATGTTCCAGTGGAGCATACACATACGACCACGATCCCGGATTGTTCACCAGGATCATTCCTGCGATGGTGATACCCCTAAGGATGTCGAGCGAAAGGAGCCTCTTGTTCAGTTCCTGATTCATGTTTATTTATATAAATGATATTTTTTTGAAATTTTGCGGAAGCTCTCCACGTCTTTATACCAATACGCGCGGATGTCCTCAAATTGATTTCTTTTGGAAAAATTTATCCGAACGGCATCGCTTCCCGAAACTTTATCGAACATGTTGAATCGCGTTTTATCGGCGTTGTCGAAAACCGCTTTGTCGGGATAAAGCTTGGCTATCTCTTGCATGATGTAGAACTGGATGTCGGACAGATGAGCTTTGCGGTATTCCATCAAGTGGATTTGTACCCCCTGGATATTTTTCCCTTGTGCGGTTGCATAAAAAGGTTTCACGTAAATTGGGCGGAATTCAACTCCCGGCAGATCCAAGGCGTTGAGGTTTCTGCTCAGGTCGTCGGCGTTGATCCATTCTGCCGCAACCATTTGGAACGGGATGGTGTATCCTACTCCAATCGAAACATAGCCCAGTTCGCCGAGGATGCCCGTGACGGGATAGAAATAAGAGGTGGTTGCTTGTGGAATATGTGGCGATGCGGCAATCCACTGAAGCCCGGTATCGGCATAGACCATTTTACGTTTCCAGCCTTTCATCTTGACGACATGAAGGTTGCATTGCTTGGAAAGCATCTTCTCGTTGTTGAGCAATAGTGCCAGCTCTCCGCATGTCAAGCCATACAAATAAGGTATGTTGAATTGGCTGACAAACGATTTGAACTGTTCGTCCACCAGTCCGCCTTCCACTTTTTCCCCACCCAAAGGATTTGGCCGATCAAGGACAATAAATTCGATTCCCTTCTCGGCAGCGGCCTCCATGGCAAGCCCCATCGTACTGATGTATGTGAATGACCTGCAGCCGATGTCTTGTATGTCAAACACCAAGGCATCTATTCCTTCTAACATTTCAGGTGTTGGCTTCTTTGTTTTTCCATGTAGTGAAAACACGTTCAACCCCGTTTTTTGGTCTTTTGTATTGTCGATGCTTGCTCCGGCATATTCATTCCCCCGAACGCCGTGTTCAGGAGCGAATAGGGCAACCAACTTCACGTTAGGAGCATCGTGCAGGATGTCAATGTCCGATTTCATTCCATTGTCCACGCCTGTCGGATTGGTGATTAGGCCGATCCTTTTGTTCTCAAGAATCTTGAATTTCTGCTCCTTCAGGACTTCGATTCCGGTTTTTATCCTGATCTTTTGTGCTTCCAGACTCAAGCTAAAGCAAAGGCATGCAATTAGATACGTTGCGATTTTTATTTTCATTGGTTTCCCGTTTTTTTAAGGCAATTTTTATTCCCCGATGCCTTTTTTCGTTGTTTTTCCGTATTCCGGATCAATTTTCAATAACATCACAGCAATGATTGGCAAAATGCTTGAAATCATGGCCCAAACAAAGAAATGGTTGTAGCCAAGCATTTCCTGCAGCCAGCCAGCAAACATGCCGGGTATCATCATGCCGAGTGCCATAAATCCCGTGCAGAAAGCATAATGTGCCGTCTTGTGTTCTCCCTCCGAGAAATATATCAGGTAAAGCATGTATGCCGTGAAACCAAATCCATAACCGAACTGTTCGACAAACACGCAGGCGTTGATGATTACGAAGTTGTGGGTTTGGGAAAAACTGAGATACACGAAAGCCAATATTGTCAATAACATGCTTAAGGTCATTGGCCACATCCATTTTTTCAAGCCTCCTTTTGCGGCCAAGAAGCCCCCGATGATGCCCCCGATGGTGAGCCCGATGATGCCGATAGTTCCATAAACAAGTCCCACTTCTTCCGTGGAAAGCCCGAGTCCTCCAATTTCACGTGAATCGAGTAGGAATGGGTTGATGAGTTTCAAGACCTGCGCCTCAGAAAAGCGGAAGGTGAGCATGAAAAAGATAGCACTCAAGGCGTGGGGTTTGCTAAAGAAAGAGGAAAATGTCTTGTCGAATTCGCTGAAAATAGACTTCACTGTGACGTGTTCGTTTGCTTTGTCGGATGCAGGCTTAGGCAGTACCGCCCTGTGGTAGATGCTGAAGAGAAGAAACATTCCGGCCAACACAAAAAACGTTACCGACCAAGCAAAAGGGATATTCCCGGATGTTGCCTTGTAAGTTGCAACCGCATTTTCCGTGAGTTTCGGGTCCACCTGAAAAACCAAGTAAGCCGTTTTTTGCCAGTTTTGTTCATTGAAAGTAAGGTGTTCGCCTCCGGCCAACGAGATGTTTTTGCTCCCCTCTGTCATCGAGGTGTTTAGCTGATAGGATTTGCCGGGTTCCGGCTTTTTCACCATTTTCACCGGAACAATTGCTATATTTCCGGAATAATTTGTTGTTTGGACATCTCTTTGCTCGCCAAAATTATTTTTAATCCAGTTGCCTAAAGGCGTTGATATATTTTTTGACCAAAATCCTTCTTTTTTTTCTCTATTGCCGCCACCTGGCTCTTTTTCTTTCGGCACAAAGCCGTTGTTCTCGTTGGCCAAGAATGCTTTTTCCAGAATCGCTTTGACAGAATCTTTTGGCAATTTGCCTGTTGCGATTTGGATGTTGTTGCTCTCGGTGAGAAACAGGCTTTCGTCACTGTTCGCCACCGCAGGTAATTCTTTCAATTGTGCTATTTGTTGCACATGCTGTGGAGAAGCATCAAGGGTGAAAACAATTGGCTTGCTACCTGTGTTGCTTTCAATAAACCCGGCAAGAATGATTAGCAATCCTTGCCCGAAAATCGTTGCCACTCGGTAGAAAGTGCTTCTTATCCCGACGAATTTGGCTTGCGCATTTGTGTCTAAAGCCAGCATATAAAACCCGTCTGCGGCAATGTCGTGGGTTGCCGAGCTGAAAGCCAGAAGCCAAAAAAACGCCAATGTTGCCTGGAAGAAGAACGGTAGCGGAATGGTAAATGCGATTCCGGCAAATCCCGCTCCGATGAAAAGCTGCATGGTTGTGATCCACCACCGTTTTGTTTTCAGCAAATCGACGAACGGGCTCCACAATGGCTTAATGACCCAAGGAAGGTAGAGCCAGCTGGTGTAGAGGGCAATGTCCGTATTGGAAATTCCCATTCGTTTATACATGATGACAGCGATTGTCATCACGGCAACGTATGGCAAGCCTTCAGCCGAATAGAGCGTTGGAATCCATTTCCAGGGTGATTCGCTTTTCTGTAATTTCTTCATTGGGCTTTCTTGTTTTTTAAATGATAAGCAATCTTTTCGAGTGAATTTGCATCCATGCACACTTCCTGGATGATATTCCCTAAATCCGTTGCTGTTATATTTTCGAAATCTGCTTGTCTCGGTGTAATGAACACACCACCCATATCCACGGAAGCCGGACTTATCAAGATGTTCTTTTCGCCTTCGGCAAAATAGCAAGATGGCCTGTGCTTGGCTCTTGGGAAAATGCAAAGTTTGAACCCTTCCTCGCCATACCAAGCCACGATGTTCATCATAGGTTCGTATTCGTCTTCTTTGATTTCCAGTAGATTGTATATTTCTAGGAAATATTCTTCTATGAGTTTAATATTCCGGGACTCAATGGCCAGGGCAGGGCAAGGGTATTCAGCCAGCAAGGAAACAGCAATGCCTTCTTCCTCCACGAATACCTTTTTCTTCAACAGGCTAAAACCTGTTTCCAATGGTAGGAATCCTTTGTTTCCTGCCTGAAAATGGAAATGGTCGGGAGCAGATGCCCCACATTTTGGCCCGTTGTAGAAGACCACGTAGTCGTCGAGATTGCGTGCTAATTCGAGCATATCTGTCAATTTACCAAGTATTTTCTGTGGCTCATGAACATAGCCCGGGATCGTCAGGTGCTTTGGAAATATTGGGTAGGGATTCACCAACACGATGTACCTCCCCACAAAATCGTTGCCTATTTGTTCCACGGGCAAATTTTCCTTGCAGAGAAAGCATTTGCGTTCCATGATTGACTTGCTATCGACTTTCGCAGCAGAGGACAATATTCGTTTTGGGTTGAATTGGATGATAAACGAGCTGTTTCCCAGCTTTATTCCCTTCGTTTCCACCCCTTCCAAGTTTTCATAATTTGCCTTTGCAAGGGCCCATTCTTGAACTTGCTTCCGGCGCATGGCCTCAATTGTCTCTGCAAATAGATTTTTCATATTCGTACAATTAATTCTACGCTTGCTTGTTCAATTGGATGCGCGCATCCAATTCCCAGCTCCTTATTCTGTCTTTGTAGGTGTTGTGTGCATTCATTTTCACCGTGTCTAAGGACGCATCGGAATTGTCTTCCCAACGCCGGCACAAATAAAGCACATCGTAGATACGACCGATTTGGTATTGCCTCGAAAAATATAGTCCCAAAGCATAATCTTCTCCGTAGCTTGTGTTTGGCACTTTTATTTCCCTCAATAGAGGAGTGTAAAATGCACGGGGAGCTCCCAGCCCATTGATGCGTAAGGCATTGTTGCGCCCATTTTCAGGAGTCCATTCCTTGTGGTCGATGATTCCCGGAGGCAACGTGTTGAGGTCGATGTCCGTCAATTTGTAAGTGCCTACCACCATCGCACAATTTTGTTGGTAGAAGGCATCCACGATTTTTTGCAACGTGTTTTCGTCAGCGTAAATATCATCGCTATCAAGTTGAACGGCAAATTTGCCGCATTCCGGATGGTTTACTCCTGCATTCCAGCAACCACCGATTCCTAAATCATGGGCTTCCGGAATGACGTGAACAATCCTTTCGTCGGAGAATTTGTCGATAGCTTCTGTTGTCCCGTCTGTTGAATAATTGTCGATGATGATCAGGTTGAATTTGAAATTTGTTTTTTGCAACAAGACAGATTCAATCGCATCGGCAATTGTCCTTACCCGGTTTCTGACAGGGATGATTACGGAAGCTTCGTATTTAAAATCAATTTCAGCGAATTTTACCGGTTTGAAGTTTGGTTCTAAGTAGGCTCCGATCTTCTTCAAGTGATCGGTGCAAGCCTGCTCCATCTCGATCTGTACAATCCGGTTTTTAGGATCCACATAATCAAACAGCTTTTCCCCGCTCTTCCTGTTGTCGTCTTCTATTTCGGTGTAAAGGTATTCGTTGATGTGCACAATCTCCCCTTTTTGTGAAAGTTTCAAGCGCAAGTCATACAAGCCAGCGTAGTCGTAAGTAGTTTCCACTGACTTTGCAGCATTCTTGAGGCTGTTGGCTTTGTAGAGCAATACGGATCCAAAGTTGAAATCATCTCTCAAGCTCCCTTTCTGGTAAGCTATCAGAGGATTGTTTTTTCTTTCGCCACCAATAACCTGGTAGTGGTCCGCATAAACCAATGCGGCTGACGAGTCGGTTGCTATTTGGTACATTCTTTCCAACCCGAAAGTCCCGAGTTGCAGCTTGGCTGTTTTGGTATAAATGAGAGAGTAATCACTCTCCGACAAAGATGCGATCTTAGATATGGTGTCCGTGGACCAAAGCTTCGCCGTTTTAACGACCTTGACACCGGGAATGTCTATTCCATCATTGTTGTTTGCTAAAACATAGATTTCATTCACCAATGAAGAACTTCGTAACGACGACACTGTCTCTTTCAGTTGGTTGGGTTCTCCTTGCGGGAGAAAGCAATTGATTTTCATAAGGCCTGAATCGTATTTGTTATAGTTGTTATCATTTTCATATATGTATGTCTCTTATCTCTCTAAAGAACGATATGTTTCATTAGCTTTGCATGATGTTTTTATAACAGCGTTCCCTTTTCTAATATTGTAAGGGATGTCTATTTAGACTGAATGATAACTAATTTGATTTGTCTTTGACATCCTCACTATTTTTGCTTGTAATATATCGATTATTATCTTTAGTGCAAATGTAATTATTCAAAGATATAGATTTAGTTTCACTATTTATAAATAATATAAATTACATATCATAAACATAATTTAATTCGGCGCAATCTTGTTGCAAAATTAGAGCTTTCTTGTTTCGGGTGTTGCGAAATGATATTTTATAGTCGTATCCATTTTCCTGGTTATTCTACATGTTATATAGCTTTTTTACACTTAAAAAGCATATAATTAGCAGCTTGACTGTTCTGGATAAGAGCTGACAATGTTTGCTCACCGGGAGCTGTGTTTCTAAGCGTCGTTTCATATTATTATGCCAAAATAAAAAATGCTATCATGTTTCTTATAGCCTAAGGCTGATAACATGTTTGCCTCCTTTTTTTTGCTTCCCCTCGCTTTATGTTGCCTTTGGTTATGAATAAATTTCATAATGTAAAAATAATGGTTCGTAAATACTTCATGTTGTTGTATTATTTATGAATATTCTGTCATTTACATATGTTGGATTTAGTTGTTTTTTTAAATTGAAATATATGCATCTAAATCTTAATTAATATAAAGGTTAATTGTAAAAATCGAAACAAGTTTGCCGTTTTAAAAAAAAGCACTTACTTGCATTGTAATTTTTCGGATGAAGCAGTTTACTATACCATAGGTTATATCTAATATTTTGTATTTTAATACTGTAGATATCATATTCTAGGTTTCTCATGCGTTGAAATGAAATACCAAGATTCATACCAACACAATCTCAAAGCATGTGCTAATAGTTTGGTGTATGTATCTGTTTGCAAATATAAGGCATTAATTTTTTGACATAAAACAGCGAGATGTGAATAGATGGTTATTCTTTTTCTTTTTTGCGCTATTTTGTGGTTTTGCCATAGAATCTTATTTCCAAAGAAGCAGATCCGACTTAGTTATAGATGAAGACAAGGTATCTCTTTTGCTAGTTGCACTTGCGGTTAATAAGAAAACGAAGGCAACGACAACGGACCTTGACGGGCGATACACCATTTCGGTAAAAGAAGGGGAGAAATTGCGTTTCTCTTATTTGGGAATGCCGAATCCCGTATTACTTATTATCACGATCTAATTGTTTGCATCCTGATATGACACATATGATGAATAAAAAAGGAATTAAGGATAAACCAGCATTTAAGGAGGTAGCTAAAGATGGTTACCATCTTATAATCCAAGACGACGGGCCATTCTTGGGCTATTCGCCTCAATCTGGCATAGGCATGGTGATAGAAGACGGATTAGTTTTCAAGGATTTTCGCAAGACGGGGAAACTCGAGCCTTATGCAGATTGGCGCTTGTCCGCAGAAAAAAGGGCTCAAGATTTGGCATCAAAGCTGTCGGTCGATGAAATTGCCGGTTTGATGTTGTACAGCCCACAAAATAAATTGCCGATGCTTGACGACACCTATGGGGGGAAATCGTTTGCCGAGAGCAATGCTAAGGCATCCGACCTGAGCGATTCACAAATAGAGTTTCTGGCAACAGGCAATCTTAGACATATATTGGTGTCGCAAGTTGAAAGCCCGGAAGTGGCGGCCCGGTGGAACAACAAGGTGCAGGCGTTGGTGGAAGGATGCCAGTTTGGCATTCCTGCAAATAATTCTTCCGATCCCAGGCATTCTGCTGTCGCTGATGCCGAATTCAGCGCAGGGAGTGGAGGTGCCATATCCATGTGGAGCAGCATGTTGGGCATGGCGGCAACATTTGACCCGGCCCTCATCGAGCAATTTGGTCGGATAGCTTCCAAAGAATATAGGGCATTGGGCCTAGCCACCGCCCTGTCTCCCCAAGCCGATCTGGGTACAGACCCCAGGTGGTATCGATACAGCAGCACTTTTGGACCAAATCCGCGGCTGGTGACAGACATGACCAGAGCCTATTGCGACGGGTTTCAAACAAGCGAAGGCAAAAGCGAAATAGCTGCTGGCTGGGGCTATGACAGTGTGAATGCAATGGTGAAACATTGGCCCGGTGGAGGCACTGGCGAAGGTGGGCGTGACGCTCATTACGGGAATGGGAAGTTTGCCGTATATCCTGGAGGACAATTTGACACGCACAAGATTCCCTTCATCGAAGGGGCTTTCAATCTAAGTGGCAAAACGGGCAAAGCTTCTGCTGTGATGCCCTACTACACTATCGCATATAACCAGACAGCAGAAAATGTGGCCAATGGGTTTAATAAGGATATCATTGGCAGGCAATTGCGCGAAGAACTCGGATATGACGGAGTGGTGTGTACCGACTGGCTAATCACGCACGACGAGGTGGCTCCCGGTGTACACTCTGGAAAGCCTTGGGGTGTGGAAGAAATGTCCGAAACAGACAGGCATTATAAAGCCCTGATGGCCGGAGTGGATCAGTTTGGAGGTAACAACCGCAAAGAACCCGTAATCAAAGCTTATGAAAAAGGTATTTGCGAACTAGGCGAAACGAATATCAGGAAACGTTTTGAACTATCGGCTTACCGTTTGTTGCTAAATATGTTTCGCACCGGATTGTTCGAGAATCCGTATGTGGACGTGGAAGAAACTGTGAAAACAGTTGGGGCGCCCGAACATATGCGCAGCGGTTATATGCAGCAGATAAAAAGCATTGTGATGCTAAAAAATAAAAATGGCCTGCTACCCGTCGCCAAGCGCAAAAAAGTGTTCATACCTCCTTGCACCTCACCTGGAGGACCTAATTTCTGGAGGGTGCAACAAAATGAAAAAACTTTTGATCCTGTGCATCAAGCCATTTTGGATGCATATTTTGAAAAAGTAGCCTCGCCTGGTGATGCCGATTTTTCTATTGTTTTCATCCGCTCTCCCTTCAGCCTCCATATGGGCTATGACTCGAGCGAGGTGGAAAATGGCGGGACAGGATATGTTCCCATAAGCCTTCAGTATGGCGATTACACTGCGGAAGATGCGCGTGAACACAGCATTGCAGGAGGCGATCCATTCGAAGGGTTCATCAACAGGTCTTACAAGGGAAAAACGGCCCGGACTTTAAACGAGAAGGATCTCCTACAGCTTCAACAAGTCCGAACATCGATGGGAGACAAACCTCTCGTGCTTGTCGTTAACGTGGCGAATCCGATGGTCATGAAGGAGGTGGAGCCATTGGCCGATGCTATCATTGTGGATTTTGACGTTCAGAAACAAGCTGTTTTGGATATTATATCTGGCTCACACGAGCCTTCTGGCCTTTTGCCCATGCAGTTACCGAAGGATATGCAAAGTGTGGAGAAACATTGCGAGGATGTTCCGCAAGACATGGAATGCTATGTGGATTCAGAAGGTAATATGTATGATTTCGCCTTTGGCCTGAATTGGGATGGGATTATTGACGACAATCGTGCCCGATACTATAAAAAAAGGCCATTTTAAGTCTGGTGTTGCCAAGTGGCAAGCACAATAGGAAAAGCCAATAGCATTTCAATGGGATAGTTTCGGGCAAATACGTATGTCTCGGCGCTTTTTATAAAATCCATATTGAAACTGGAGAAGTCAGTTGGAAATATACTGCTGGTGCGAGCTCTAAAAGCAGAACCGCTTGCGCTTTCCTATAAAGTCATAAATTAGATGTTCCAATACGTATTAATGTTGGCTATGGGTACGAACATAATCCTGCACCTTTTGTAGAAAGAAACGGAAGTATTTATTGGGGAACTCGTGAAGGTCTTGTAGTCTCTATAAATAAAACACACGGCCGGAGGTGTGGGAGGTGAAATGTGGAAATTCAGGAGTAGTTAACAATATTGCTTTCAGCGATGATGGATGTTTGCCTGTCAGTTTGGTAGAAGGTCGAATCGTGATTTTTTTTAAAGAAATTTCTTTTGAATGACTTCATTATTATTTTAAAATATTTTTTGTTTCTTTGCGTTTTAATTCATCGGTAAAAGTGTTCATGCAATCATGCGTATGTGTGTTTTTTGTTTAAGTTTGATTTAGAATAGATTAAATTGAATTTTACAAAGACTCTTTTGGTTTCCCAATAGTTTCTAAGACAATATTGACACTGAAATTATACGGGTAAACTTTTCGTGCAGCAAGTTGCTTCCAAATTCCGATAATGTTTTTTTGATAAAAGCCTGAATAGTATGAAATTAATCGCCGATAGTAGTTCCTCTAAAACAGAATGGGTGCTTATCGAGGGAAACCATGTCCTAGAGTATTCCTTTACTGATGGTATAAATCCCTTTTTTCAGACCCGAAAGGAGATCAGCAGACTCATAAGGCTTCAACTTCCCGAAAAGTTTTTTTTAAAAAAACTCGAAGAGATATACTTTTATGGAGCTGGTTGCACTACGGAAGAAAAGATGGATATTGTCAAAGCATCACTTATTGCTCAATTCCGTGTGCCAACAATCATTAAAAGTGATCTCCTGGGAGCTGCGAGAGCCTTGTTTGGAGAAGAAGCCGGTATTGCCTGTATTATCGGGGTAGGCTCCAATTCGTGTTTCTACAATGGCTATGAAATTGCGAAGAATGTCCGCTCCTTGGGCTATATCTTGGGGGATGAAGGCAGCGGTGCTGTTTTGGGTAAAATGTTTTTGAGCGATTGCTTGAAGAATTTGGCTCCCGAAGAAATTTCCAGAGAGTTTTACAATCTGTATAGGGTCACTTCCGACGATGTTCTTGAATTGGTTTATAACAGGTCCTCTCCCAATGCGTTCCTTTCATCCATTTCTTTCTTGTTGGCTGCCCATTTGGATAATGAATATGTTTATAACCTTATTTACAAGAATATAAGACGCTTTTTTGTCCGTAATCTAATGCAATACGACTATCAGGACTATCCTATAAGCTTTATTGGGGCAGTTGCAACAACCTATTCGACCATCTTGATCGATGTTGCGAAGGAATTCGATGTTGAAATCAAGCAAATCGTTGAATCTCCGATGAAAGGGCTCATCAAATACCACACAATGGATCTTGCCTATTTCGATGATTCGAAATAAGCAATTATTTGGCCTGTATGTCTTCTATATACGGCAACAATATACTTGTCCATATTGCATAGCCCTCGCTGTTGAGATGCAGTCCGTCGGTAGTTAATTCTGGATTTAATATGTCCTTTCGTCTAGGGTAAATTAATGATGGATAGATATTTATAAATGTTATTTTTTCATCTTTGGCAAAATTTTCGAGTAGTTTGTTCAATCTTTTCACCTCTTTTTCCTTTCCTAAAAGACGTTTGTAACGCTTGAAGTCGTTGTTGATCGGAAAGACGCTTTGGATATATATTTTGGTGTTTTGTGTTGCGGCTTGCAGTTGATAGACGATTGACTTCATGTTAGTAAATATTTTGTCGGCACTCCGGGAAAGTGAGATGTCGTTGATCCCCGTCAATAAGAACACAGCTTTCGGCCTAGCCTTGATTATCTCATCCAATCTGTTGAGTATTCCCAAGGTATTGTCGCCCGCAATGCCTCTGTTGACCATATGCCGGTCTTTGAAAAATAGGCTCCAATTGCCCCATTCCGTGAGGCTATTTCCTAAAAATACGATTGCGTCTTGATTAATCGGACTTTGTTTAAACTCGGCTATTCGGTCCTGGCAATGCTGGTTTTCCAATATATTCTCTTTTATCTCTTGGCCATAACTTGGCCAGCAGATAAACAGAGCCAGTAGCGATAAATAGTTAGGTATTCCTGTCATCTTTCAAGCTCGACTTTTGAATATTTTGTTTTATATGAGTGATTGCATCGAATGTTTTACAGCTCAAGTCTCTTTCATTTTAGCCCAGTTGATACAACGTTTTAGCTGAAAAAAACCTTGCACATCAAATGCTTTTACTTGGCATAGGCGATGAACTGATGATGCAAAAATATAAAAAAACGAAGAGAATTGCCTTGATCCCCCAATTCCGATAAAGATTTGCGGAAGTGTGTTTCGATTCTTCCTAGTACGATGTCAGTCGTTTGGAAAGTGTTGTCTTGATTCCTTTTATCAATGCTGGATAAATGAAGTTGTAATATACACAAATGAATTTAGGAAAAGTAAGGTGAGGTGTCGAGGTATTGCCATTTTCATTTTTCAAGATAATGCTTTCAGGAAAATTGCAATGTTCGCGTGATTTATAACTACTAAGGCAAAACCATTCACCTGTTTACAATATATCTAAAGAAAGTGTTTGCTTGATAAAGACGAATCAGTCCTCGAAAAAACGACGAAAATCTGACACGAAATTCATTGTAAAAATTCCGGAATCTAAGTTTTCTCGGATTTCTTCCAAAGTCCAGAAGCGGCCATCAGATACTTCGTAGTGGTCGATTTGGATTTGTCCATCATAAATTATCCGGTAAACGTAGCTGAGTTCCCGTTCCACCTCATTTTCGATAATGTATTTTTCCAAAAATTCGGGATTGGAAACCCTAATGCCAAGTTCTTCGGAAGCTTCGCGGAGAACCGCAATATCTGCTGTTTCGCCATAATCGATATGGCCTGCAGATGAGGTGTCCCATTTGCCAGGTTGCACGTCTTTGGTCAGCGAACGTTTTTGTAAGAATAAATCGCCAGAGGAATTGAATATATGTAGATGTACCACCGGGTGCAACAGCTTGGAGCCATCATGGCACTTGCTTCTCGAAGCACGGCCTATCACATTACCCTCTTCATCCACCAACGGGAATATTTCTTCTTTCATACTGTTTTTATTAATCGAACAAGCCTTCGGGAAGCTGTGTGTGTAAGACCTGCGCTTCTTCATCAAAGCCAGCAATTAGTTCTTCGGCAGCAGGAATCAGGATTTCTTCGCCTTCAGCAGAATTGATGATAAACAGCACATTGGCTGTGTCGTCGTCCACGTCATCGATCACTCCGATTTCTCCGTATTTGGCATCCACAACCCTAAACCCAACGAAAAAATTCCACGAATAATCCTCTTCATCCATCTCTTCCCCTTTAAACAGGGATCGGTGAAGGTAAACCTCCACTCCGTCGAAGCGGTGTGCTTGTTTCTCGTCTTCCACGCCCTCGAAGCGCACCAAGCCGGTGTTTGAAGCTTTGTAGCGGAAAGAAGATACGAAAAAGGGAACCAAAATGCCGTCGATGTCGCAAACTAGGTACGGGTATTCTCCCTGAGAAAAGACATCGTTGCGCAAGTTTAGTGCAATTTCACCTTTCACTCCATGGGGCTTCACAAAGCGTCCGATGTTGAAAACCTCTTCGCGGGTAATCATTTGTTCTTCTTCTGGTTGTTATTATTGCTTTTTTGCTGTTGCTTTTTTGTTTGTTCTTTGACATCCGAAAGCTTGATGTCGCTACCACGCAAATCAATTTTGCTTTTCGACATTTCGTACAAGTCGATAAAGATGCGTTTGTCGTCCACTTCCTTGTTCCATTGCACATAGGATTTCTTCATGTGGTTGGCTATAAGCAGGATAAGTTGTTCGCGCTGAGCTTTTTCGGGGTAGTCAATAGCCAGACGGATCATTTTTTCCAATGTTTTACCATAATGGCGGTATGTCATGTCAGCTTGGCTGTATTCCACTTTGCCCGGTTTGGAATACAAGTTTTCCTTTTTGATGATTTCATAAGGATAGTCGATATCGAGCTTGAAGTCGGCCATGATAGCCAAGTGATCCCACAAGATATGTTTGAAATCATTCACGTCGCGCAAGTGAGGAAACATGTTTCCCATGATGTTGATGATAGCATTGGCACAGCGTCGTCGTTCATCACGATCCTGGATGCTGAGGCAATAATCCACCAAGTTCTGCATGTTGCGCCCGTATTCAGGCAAAGCCAATTTTTTTAGTTGCGTATTGTATTCCATTTGTAACAAAATAGTTTTCTTTTTTATTCTAATCGCTGAAATAACAGCATTGGAAGGTGATTCAAATTGAGGAGACATAAGATTTGTCAGCACCAGACGATGCAAAAGCAAGCCCTCCCCTACGCTCACGTAGTGCAAAAGTAATACAATTTTAGAAAAGCTGTAGGTTTTTGAGTATATATTCCTAATCCACTAACAATTATTATCTCAAAAATTCTTCCTCATATCTGAAAAAAATCGTTCCTTTGTCCGCAATAAAAAGATTCTGTTTGTCACGACAGAGGTATAAAATAAATATCATTTGAGATCCGTCCAATGAAGAAAATTCTGTTCCCAATCCTTTTGCTCGCTGCTTTGTTTGCGGCGAATTTTGCGCAAGCACAAGATAGTGATAACAAAAAATATTTCGAAATCAACCAAAACATAGAAATTTTCAATTCCATCCTCAAGGAGTTGGACTTGTTTTATGTGGATTCGCTGGATGTCAATAAAACGGTGCGTACAGGCATCGAAGCGATGCTTGAATCGCTTGACCCATACACGAACTACATTTCCGAAGACATGATGGGCGATTTCAAGTTCATGACCACCGGCGAATATGCAGGCATCGGCTCCATTATTTCCTATAAAGACGGAAAGGTGATCATCAACGAACCTTACGAAAATATGCCGGCGGCAAAGGCTGGGTTGAAAGCGGGGGACATCATTCTGGCGATTGACGGCTTGGACATGACAAAATCGACTACATCCGATGTGAGCGAAAAGTTAAAAGGACAACAAGGCAGCTCCCTCTTGATTAAGGTGCAACGCCCGGGAACGAAGAAGCCCTTTGAAATCAAGGTGATTCGTGAAAACATCTTGGTAAACTCAGTGCCCTATTATGGCGTTATCGGAAAAAGTACCGGCTATATTGCCCTCAATAGCTTCACCGACAAAAGTGCGGACGAAGTGAAAAAAGCTTTCCTCGAACTGAAGAAACAAGGCATTACCTCCTTGATGATCGACTTGCGCGACAACGGCGGCGGCATCATGGAAGAAGCCATCCAAATCGTCAACTTGTTTGTCCCAAAAGGGAAAGTGGTTCTTTCCACCAAAGGAAAAGTGAAGCAATGGGACAGGACCTACCGCACCACCATTGAGCCGATTGACACCGACATCCCATTGGCCGTATTGGTAAACAAGGGTTCGGCATCGGCTTCTGAAATCCTTTCGGGATCGCTGCAAGACATGGATCGGGCCGTGATTGTCGGTACTCGCACTTTTGGAAAAGGCTTGGTGCAATCTACCCGCGATATTCCTTATGGTGGTAGCTTGAAAGTGACCACTTCGAAATACTACATTCCTAGCGGACGCTGCGTGCAGGCCATCGACTACGGCCATCGGAACGAGGATGGCAGCGTAGGCCGGATCCCCGATAGCTTGACAACTGTTTTCAAGACAGCTAACGGTAGAAGCGTTCGTGATGGTGGAGGAGTTATTCCTGATGTCGCTCTTGAGGAAGAGAAACCAGGCACGATTTCATACTACCTGCTGAACCAGTATGTGGTTTTCGACTTTGTGACCGATTGGGTATTGAAACATCCTAAAATAGACCCAATTGAAAAGTTTGCAATCAGCGACGAAGATTACAAAAGCTTCAAAGATTTTGTGAAGGCAAAAAACTTTACTTACGACCGTCTCAGTGAAAAAACGTTGAATACCTTGAAAGAAGTGATGGAATTTGAAGGATATATGAAAACGGGAGGCGACGAATTCAAAGCTTTACAAGCAAAACTCGTCCCAAACTTAGACCATGATCTGGAAACTTTCAAACCCGAAATCAGCAAATTGATCAATCTTGAGATTGCCAAACGGTATTATTTCAAACGGGGTGAAAGCATCGAAGAATTGAAATCCGATCAAGTAACTAAAAAAGCGATAGAGATTTTGGATAACCCGCAAAAATACAAAAACATCTTGTCTCCGAATAGCACGGAGCAATCAACGGCCAAAAGCCTTTCGATGTCACTTCGCAAAACCGACAACGTGACGATGGCCGATTTCAAAGAAAAGGCAAATTCTGACATGGATACACAATCGGTATAGCTCAACTCGAGACAAACCGACTGCAAGGCCATTTTTGTTGTTGTGACGAAATAAATAAACACCCTTTCGCCAAATATATGAAGTGAAAAGGGCGTTTGCTTTTATTAACTGTTTTTCTCTGCCAAAAACTTCAATTGCCGCTCCAAAGTAGCCACACAAGGCATTTCCGCTCCTGCTTTTCGAGCTTCTTCCAATGGGCGGGAATAGATATACTCGATTTCTAAGGGGCGATGAAAATCGTAATCCAATTTCATGCTTGGAGCGTAAGGAGCCATCCTTTCGGTCATTTGCAACATTTGCCCGATCACTTCGTCCCCAATTCTATCCTTCACCGCTATAGCCCTTGAGGCTACCACCACTTCCTCCATCATTTGCCGAAGCAAGCTTCTTGTAGCTGGATGGGTTGTCAATTCATCCGTTTTCCCGTTCAAAACCACAGTCATCCCGTTGTAAGGAATATTCCAAACCAGCTTTTTCCATCGGGCAGATTGCAGATCAACCAAATGAGCTTCCACTCCTGCACGTACAAAATCGGCCACCACTTTTTCCACTATTTCCAGCTTAGCACATGAGTAAGATCCCAAATTGAGTGCACCGTAATCTTGATGTGCGATGTGGCCCGGGCCAATTTTTGAGGAACAGATAAATGCCAAACCTCCGGCAATGCTCAAACCGGGAAACTCTTTTGCCAAATCGGACTCTAAGCCTAATCCGTTTTGAATCAAAACCACCACGGTATCCTTGTGGATAAGTGGAGGCAAAATATCTTTTAGAAGGTGATTGTTTGTTGTCTTGAGTCCAACAATCACCACATCGCACCTTGGCATATCGTCTTGATGGGAGTACGCATTCACATGGGGAATTATGAAGTCGCCAACCACCGAATCTATTCGCAAGCCATATTCTTTCACATGGGGGTAATCGCTGTGGAGCAAGAAATGAACCTCTTCGCCGTTAAAAGCTAATTTTCCACCATAAAATCCACCGATTCCGCCAACGCCAACCACTCCATATCTTAGTTTCATTTTCAAAAGTTTTTTCGGAAACGAAATTACAAATATTTCATCACAAAACACATTCAAGATCACAAAATCCCGGCAAAGCGACACCGGCATTATCCTTCTTTTTTTGAACAGAATTACAAAAAATCTTTCCTGATGGGGTTGAAACTGTCGATCAGCCTCAGTGTTGGGGTAAGCGATTGCACAGTGTGCGGCACTTTGGATGGCACTGCAAACATATCTCCTTCTTTCAAGTGTTTTTTTTCTTCACCAATAAACACGAGGCATTCCCCTTGCGCCACATACGAAATTTGTTCGGCCTCGTGCCAATGGGGTGGGTCAGGTTGGGCCATCGGGCCGTTTGAGAAATCAACAATCACCAACATCAAGTCGTTGAGGTGGGTCAAACGGCGGGTCACATCCTCATTTACTTGAGTGATTGGCAATTCGCTGTAATGAGCAAAAAACTGTTTACTTTCCATATTTTTATTCTATGTTAGAAAGGATATCCTATTGCAAAATGGAAGGCAAAATCGTCTCCGAAATTGAATCCATGAAACCGCCATCGTTTTCCGGCATCTTGTCCTGGGTCAAACGCCTTGAAGCCTCCGTCGAACCTCAACAGCAGAAATCCCAGATCCAATCGGAGTCCCATTCCGTAGGCAAGGGCAATTTGCTTGTAAAATTCCGAAAATTCGAAAAGGCCACCTGCGAGAGTATTCGCATTGTTGTCGATCACCCAGTTGTTGCCGGCATCGGCAAACAAGGCAAACTGGAAATAGGTGCTCAGTTTTTGCCGCAACTCGATACTCAGGTCGAGCTTGATGTCGCCCACTTGGTTGGCAAATTCCACAGAATCTTTTTGGGGATGGTAGAATCCAGGGCCAAGACGGCGTGTGCTCCATCCGCGTACACTGTTGGATCCTCCCGAAAAATATCTTTTTTCGAAAGGCAGAATCTCTGAATTTCCGTAAGGCTTGGCAATCCCTATAGCTGCGTGGTAAGCAAGCGTGGTGAGTTCGCTTATCTTGTTTGTGCGGGCGAAATCCAAGTCCAATTTGGCATATTCGGCGTAACGGATGCCAAGCAATTCCTTATATCCTCCTGAACTGGTAGTGGTCCCGCCCAGCAAACCTGCCAGCCGGGGCAGAAATCCGGAAAACTCGATTCCTGAACGTATGGAAAAGTTATCCCGAGTATTTCTCCGCCTTGCACTTGTAAAGACGTTGCTGTAAGCCAGACGAGAAATCAATTGGTTTTGGTAGCTGTATTTCAAGAGTGGATATTTGTCGTTGTTGATATAGCTCTCTTCAAATTCGTCTGAAACCCAAGGCATACGTACAAAATTGACATCAAACAAATCCACCGTGTGCGAAAAGCGGTTGGAGTAACTCGACCATTTGTATTTCAAGGAAACATTGAAAAACTCCCGCGTGTATTCAGGCCGGTGCTGGTTTGTTAGGCTCACATTAAACTCTGTGCCGGCATTCGGCTGTTCTTTGATCTGAGAACTTAGCCAAGGAAAGATGATTTGAGGAAACAAAAGTGAGGTTTCCACTCCATATTCGTAGAAATTCTGACTCATCAAGTCATAAGATTTGCTTCCGGAGACAAATTCATAAGCTCCATGGAATTTCACATCTAAAATTTCAGCTCCATTGAAGAGGTTCTTGTATTGGTAACCCAAGTTGCCTGCCACACCAAGGTCGCCTGCCGTATTTGTACCTTCCAGACCCGCCTGGAATGAGTGGACAGTACCTTGAGAAAGAATAATGCGCGCATTCAGGCAAGTGCTATCGTTGATGATAGTGTCGCTGAAATTCACGCCAACTTGCTTTATGGCCTCAATCCCACTGTAAGAAGAAATGGTGGAATTTATGTTTCGTTCCGCATACCACCTTCCCGGGCGTATAAAATTGTTTTTATAGATGGTTGAAGGACGGAGAAAGTGTTTTTTCCCATAAACTATTTTTATTCCTTTATAACCAACCACATTCAGGCTATCGGTCTTGTAGTCGGATTGCCCAAGAGCATCCGCTTCGGAGTAAACGGTTACAGAGCCTATGCGGTAACGCTTGCGGGAAAGGCTGTCGGGAGGAGGATAGAGTGCCATGCTCAGATCAACCAAATTATAGCCAAGAGTTGTGTCTGCCTTGTAATAAAGCCATTCTTTGTTGAAATTGTAGTAACCAACATTTCGCAACACTTGTGTTATTCTCGTTTTTTCTTCATCCAATTTCTCCAAGTCAAATAACATCCCTTTTTTTATCGTGCCGTTCCGTCCAACACGCATGGCAATTCGCTTGATGGTAGAATCTGTAATTTCGTTGGTGTAGTCTCTTATCTTATAAGGATTTCCTGGGTGAATGGTGTAAGCCACTTTCGCTTTCCTGCCTTTCAATGTAACGGAAGTATCTACGCTTGCCCTCAAAAACCCGTTATTAGAGGCCTCCAAGCGTATCTGGTCGGCAGATACTTGCGTTAGCCTTGAACTGTAGATCACCGGTTTTTCGGTAAGACCCGGTAGAATTTTTCTAAACCAGGCTACATTGTTCAGCCTCAATTTCACTTTTCCGAACAGCGGCCAGCTCGAATTGGGCTTTTGCCGAAGAAATTCTTTCATTTCGGAGGAACTGATCCCTTTCCCTTCTGTTTTCACTACCGCATCGTCCAAAAGATACCTGTCTTCCGGCACATGTTTGGTGACACTACATGCGCAACAGATAGCCGTAAAAATCAAAATGATAAGCGAATATCTACTATTCATAAGCGTTTGGGTACCGGTGATTCTAAAAAAGCAACATTTCTAAAAGCTAAAATTAATCAAAAATAACGAAGTAAGTAATTGGGAAAAGAGATTGTCGTCTTTTTTTAACGCAAAGAATAGAATAGCTTTTAGTTGAATGACCTTGCTACCTTGTAAGTAGCGGGTTCACTTCTCGATTGGTTCATGAAAAATCTATTTTGGTAATGTAAAAATACGTTTTAACAAGGAATTGATTGTAAATAGGCTTTTTGTAAAGCAAAATTTCTTTTCTGAAAAATGTTCTTTGGGTATGAAGGGATTTTTTTTTATAACTTTGCCAAAACCGACCGTCAATAAGCTTAAGGAAATTATAAATCAGATTATCACACTACTGATTTTTTAACAATGGGGAAACACAGAGATACCATATTTTACATATTTACTATCGGAGGATTTTCCGCACTGATATATTGGGTTATAATATTAGGTAAAAACAACCTCCAAAAAGGATTTCAACAGATAACGAATGATTTGTCTGGGAAAAATCCATGGACAAATTTTGTAGATTCCCTTGCCGATAATATATCCGTTTCCCTTTCGGTACTATTGCTTCAGATCATCATCATTCTCATCACTATACGTATCAGCGGATGGTTGTGTAAAAAAATCGGACAACCGGCTGTTATAGGCGAAATATTCTCTGGAATTGTTTTAGGTCCATCCTTGTTAGGCTATTATTTCCCCGGTTTCTTCTCTCATGTGTTTCCTGTCCATTCTTTAGGTTCGATTCAAATGCTTAGCCAGATTGGACTGATTCTGTTTATGTTCATCGTTGGAATGGAGCTAAATCTCAAGACCTTAAGGAATAGAGCTGGCAATGCCTTGCTAATAAGTCATGCGAGTATCATATTCCCATTCACATGCGGCGTATTGCTTGCCTATTTTTTGTATCCGCTTTATGAAACAAGGAATATTAATTTTCTCTCGTTTGCTTTGTTCATCGGAATCTCAATGAGCATAACGGCGTTTCCTGTGTTGGCTAGAATTGTGCAGGAGCGAGGAATCCACAAGACCCATATAGGCCCAATAGTCATCACCTGTGCGGCAGTAGATGACATTACAGCTTGGTGCATTTTAGCTGCCGTGATTGCCATTGTAAAGGCTGGATCGTTAGCAAGTTCTTTTTTCGTAATCGTTTTGGCAATCGCATACGTTGTGGCCATGCTCAAAATCATCCGCCCCTTCGTGCAGCGAATTGCCGATTCTCAAACTGACAATGGCAAATTAAGCAGGTCATACATCGCCTTTTTTGTCATCTTGCTTTTCCTGTCATCCTTCACCACGGAAGTGATTGGAATTCATGCCTTGTTCGGGGCCTTCCTTATGGGCGTGATTATGCCCAAAAGCGCGAAATTCAGAAGTTTGCTTACTTCCAAAATAGAAGACATTGTCTTGATCGTCTTTCTTCCCTTGTTTTTTGTATTTACAGGCTTGCGTACCCAAATTGGGTTGCTCAATGACATCAGCCTGTGGGGTATCTGCCTCTTGATAACGGTTGTTGCCATTCTAGGGAAACTCATAGGAAGCACCTTCGCCGCACGTTTTGTTCATTACTCATGGAGAGAAAGTTTGACAATCGGCGCCCTGATGAATACACGGGGGCTGATGGAGCTTGTGGTTTTAAACATCGGCTACGACTTGGGGGTTCTTTCGCCCGAAATTTTTGCGATGATGGTTATTATGGCATTGGCTACAACCTTTATGACCAGCCCAATGCTAAATGCAATTGATAAAATTTTCAAAAACGACAAAAACGATGACATAAGTTTCCGTTCGGGAGAAAAGTACCGTATTTTGTGTTTTTTTGAAAATGTGGCTGCCGGAAAGAGATTGCTGAATCTGTCGAATGTGTTTATAAAAAGTCGCCAGCAAGCATCCGAGGTGACCATGATGTGCCTGACATCTGAAAACACGATGAACAGCGACAATTTGGAAGAAGAAGAACGGAATATGTTTTCGCAGGTGGAGGTGGAGGCTAAACGTATTGCACAGGACTTTAAACCCATTTTTGCTTTGACTTCTGAAGAAAATTCCAGGATTGTGAAAGTCGCCAATGATGGCGCCCATGATTTTCTTCTGTTGGAAGTCCGTTCTTCGGTATTTGAAGGCAATTTGCTGGGAAGCATCCTGAACCTGTCCTCGCAACTTTTCCATTTGCCCAATCGCCTAATCAACCAAATCTTCCGCCCCAAAAGAATTGGATCGATCAGGATCCCCAATGAAGAGCGGATTTTGAAGATTATATCCAAGAGCGAAATACCTGTCGGAATTTTTGTTGACAACGGATTTCAGTCTGTAAAAACGGTTTTTCTGCCGATTCTCGACGATGAAGATGCTTTCTTGGGAGAATACATGGTCCGCATGGCATCCAATGCCTACATCCGGTTCACTTTGCTCGACCAGGTTGGCATTATGGATAAGTCGATTGAATTTATCCGAAACGTTAGAGAAGTGAAAGCGGTCAATCCATACCTATTCTCCAACTGGGACCGATCGACACCGATCAGTGAGACATTCTTGTCCAAGCAAGACCTTGTGATGATGAGCCCCAGGAGCTGGAACAAATTACAAAAAGCGGATTTTCCTTGGAAAGATAAGTTGCCTTCTTCGCTTGTGATCACAAGTTGACATATTGCCCCATACGCAAGCCTTTGTGGCACAAATTTTGTAACTTTCCAGTCATTAGACAAAGAAAGAATATGAATTACAACGAAGTACAAAATATACGAAACAAGATTCTTGAACTTTTATCCCTGAATGAAGTCAAAGAAGCATGTGCCCAATTACTCGTCCTGGCGGTGAATTTGCGTGAATGGCAAATCACCGAGAAAGTCAGTGAATTGGAAACGACTTATAGATATATGCTTAACTATCAGTTTGATGGGGTGGATGACCCTCGACGTGAGGAAGTCTTTGGTGGCATTATGAGAACCCTCTATGAACTCACAGACGACGCTACTGATGAACTGATGAGCCTTGACTCGCCAAACATTTTCTATGAAAAACTCCGGTTGGAATCATTTCGCAACCAGCCGACTTTGCCCGAATACAAATTGGCTCTCAAAGAAACTGAAGGGGCATTTAGCCTGACAGAATTGTTGGAGGAAAAAGATGACAAATTGTCGAAACTAAAACATTTGGCAGTCAAAAAAGAACGGTTGGCCACCGACTTGTTCAACACCATTTTTGTTGCTTCCCGCCTGTCGGAAGAAAACCAGGCCGGATACCTTGATTTCATTCACAACAAAGAACTTGCCGTCACCGACAAATGTCTCTTTGTATCGGCCTTGACATTAAGCCTGTTCCATCGTTTCGATCCACGTAAGCTATCGGTTATTATTGCTGCATCCGGAGCCGCTGATGCCGAGATTCGTGCAAGGGCAATTGTTGGGTTGGTGTTTGTGCTGGTTAAATACGATCAGCGGTTGAAGTTTTATCCCGAAAGCAAACGCGAACTCGAACTTGCGGGAGAAAACCATACCTTCAAAAAAGCCTTGCAAACAATATTGGTGCAATTGATCCGCTCGAAGCAAACGGAAAGCATCAGCCGGAAGATGATCGATGAAATCATCCCCGAGATGATGAAATTCAGCACGAAAATTGGGCGCAAGCTCAACGTGGATGATTTCTCGGACGAAAGCGATTTATCCGAGAAAAATCCCGATTGGAGAAAGGATCTTGAGGCTTCGGGCTTGTCCAAAAAGCTCCAGGAATATTCCGAATTACATTTGGAGGGAGCCGACGTGTTCCATTCCACTTTTGCAAACCTGAAAAATTTCCCGTTTTTCAGGGAATTAAGCAATTGGTTTTTGCCGTTTGACACTTCTTATTCCCAGTTGATAGAACTTTCTTCTGGAAACAAGAACAACGTTCTGCTAACTGCAGTTTCCAAATCGGGCTATATGTGCGATTCCGACAAATACTCTTTTAGCCTGAGCTTGTTGCAGATCCCCGAACAGCAACACCAGATGATTGCCATGCGCTTGGGAGAAGAGTCGGGTGAGCTCGAAAAACTACAGAAAGAAGAAATGCTCTTCAATCCTCGCATCAGCGACGAAATTATTTCCAACCAATACATTCAGAATTTGTACCGCTTCTTCAAACTGTTTCCAAGAAGGGATAATTTTGACGATATTTTCACTTTCAATGCCAATTTCTACCAATATCAGTCGCTGGAATCTCTCATTATTGATGCTGGAACAATGACACGATTGGCCATGTATTGTTTTGATAAAAATCATTTTCAAGAAGCGGAAGCTATCTACCGCTTGCTGATCGAACAAAATCAAAACATCAACGATGAATGGTGGCAGAAAATCGGCTATTGCCGACAAATGCTCAATGACATCGAAGGGGCTGTGTCGGCCTACAAGCAAGCGGACATCCTCAATAGCGACAATAGTTGGACAATCAAGAGGTTGGCGCATTGCTACCGTCTGTTGAAAAAGCCCGAAATCGCCCTTGAATATTTTCGCCGTGTCGAAACATTGCAACCAAACAATACTGGAGTCCAAATGAATATTGGTCATTGTTACCTTGATATGGGCGACTACAACGAGGCGCTTAATTGCTATTTCAAACTGGAGTTCAACGATATTGCGGATGCAAAAACCCAACGCCCTATCGCCTGGACTGCTTTCCTTGCCGGAAAACTGGATCTCTCCGAAAGTTATTACCAGCAATTGATTGCTGGAAAGCCATCGCTGCACGATTACCTGAACCTTGGACACATCTATTTGCGAACCAACCGGTTGAAACTCGCCGTGGAGAGCTACACCGAGTCTTTCAAATTAGCCGGAAGCTACGATTCTTTCTTAAAACATTTTCGGGAAGATGAAGAAATCCTTCACCAAATGGGAGTAGATTTGGAAATTGCCCCCCGTCTATTCGATCAGATTCGATACAAGCAAGACAACCAATGATTACAAGAAAAGAGAATCACAGTTAGCAGAGATCAGAAACAAATAGGTACTCAATTTGCCAAATTTGATTGACGAGATCGACCCCACAAGCCTTCCATGGTGCTTTGTCTGGTCGATTTTTTGCCGTTATAGAATTCGAGATTAATAACACTAGGTTCTGCTGAAAAACGCTAATTAGTCGAGCCTTAAAAAGCACTCAATATACTGTATTATAATAATATATATTGAATGTTAATTGCGCATATCTGCAAGTTTTTGTATATTTGGTCATTAATTCTTGCAAATATTATATGCTGGCGAAAAAGAAAGATAGCAAACAAAGCAGTATGTTTTTCGGGTTAGGGGATACTCTCAGTCAAAGACATCCGATTTATATTTTAGCCAATAAGGTGGATTGGTCAAGCTTTGATGAAGCCTTTGAAAAACTGTACTGTTCCGATAACGGGCGTCCTGGAAAGCCGATTCGACTCATGGTCGGTTTGCTGATTTAAAAACATTTGCGCAATATCTCCGATGAAAGTGTTGTGGAACAATGGAGCGAGAATGTTTACTACCAATATTTTTGTGGACAAAAGGATTTTCTTCCATCAGAACCATGTGAAGCTTCAGAGTTAGTCCATTTTCGCCACAGGATTGGAGAGGCGGGCATAGAGTTCATTTTAAAAGAAAGTATTCGTGTCAATGGCGACGATAGCCATGATCCAACTGCAAGTATTGACACTACAGTTCAGGAAAAGAATATCACTTTTCCAACTGACAGCAAATTGTATCGCAAGATTATTGACAAATGCAAGGAGATCGCGGCCAAAGAGCGTTTGCCGGTTCGTCAGAGCTACACCCGGACGCTAAAGAAATTAGCCGTTGATCAACGTTTTCGGAATCATCCCAAGAATAAGGGTAAAGCCCGCAAGGCAGACAGGAAGATGCGGACGATTGCAGGCCGATTGGTCCGTGAAGTTGAAAGGAATCTTTACCCTGATTCAAAACATCAACCGGACATTGACTTGTTCAAACGGATATTAATTCAGAAGAAGGGCGATGGTGGCAAGGTTTATTCAACACATGAGCCTGATGTACAATGCATTTCTAAAGGAAAGGAACACAAAAAATACGAGTTTGGGAATAAAGTTTCCATCATTTACACACAAACGACAGGCGTGATTGTAGGTGCTTTAGGATTTAGGAATCCATACGATGGCCACACTGTCGAATCGGCATTGGAGCAAGCAGAACGTTTGATCGGCAAGGCAACCATTAAAACCCTTATTGGAGACAGAGGATACAAAGGAGTGAAAAAAGTAAATGGGACAAGCATCGAGATTCCGAAACCCTTTAATGATAAAAAGCAAAGCAGGTATCGGGATTTCTATGGTGGTGCCTTTTACTTTGCGTGTCCCCTTGTAACCTCTGCTAATCCTCTCTTTATACACATCTTTCATGGCTTCGCACGCAAGTAAAATGCATCATATTTTAGATAGAAGGTATCCAATCCGTTCTTCATTGTAATGTATCCGGGAAATCCTTGACCGGCATACCCTCCCCATTTACCGAACTTTGCTATAATCCAAGTTGCCCATGCTAAAGAAGCATCAAGGAAAGGGTTCTCCTGCTTTTGCGTATTTCCTCCCAAGGCAGGTTCAAGAATTTTCAGGAACTTTATTTGTTTGTCCGTGAAAGCTGTTTAGGTAGGACAATCCGCTCTTTATGTGAATGATAATTTAGTAGGGTGGTGTCCTGGATGCACAAAAGGTGCTGTCCTTGTATGTTGTTTCTACAAGAGGCATACAAGGCATTGCCAAGCTCATTTTCTCCACATTTTGGGTTGTTCAACATCCTGTATGACCCGATCTTTTCAGGGTGCTTGGAACAGCTTTGAAGTTTGACCAATTTTAAGTACTTTTGGACTTTGAATTCTTAATTATCTCGTTGTTTGTGTTAAGCAAAAACAAAATAAAATATATCCAATCTCTCAAAGACAAAAAAGGAAGGGCGGAACACGGAGTTTTTGTAGCCGAAGGAAATAAAATGGTTTCCGAGCTTCTCCAATCCATGCCTTGCTCTTTGCTGGTGGCAACTTCCGGCTTTTTGCGAGAAAACATTGTTCCGGAGGTCGGTGAACTGGTTGAAGTGACGGAAAATGAACTTTGCAAAGCAAGTTTTCTGAAAACGCCCCAACAAGTTCTCGGCATTTTTGTTATACCTTCGTGCCAATCCCAAAATGTCGATTGGAACAGTTCCCTAAGCTTGATGCTGGATGGCATTCAAGATCCGGGGAATTTGGGAACCATCATCCGGTTGGCCGATTGGTATGGAATTGAGCACATCATCTGTTCGCCCGATACGGCTGATGTGTATAACCCGAAGGTGGTGCAAGCCACGATGGGGGCGTTGGCACGGGTGAAAGTACACTACATCGATTTGCCGGACTGGCTCGCCAATCATACGGAAATTCCGGTTTACGGCACTTTCTTGGATGGGGAAAACATGTACGGGCAAACCCTTTCATCGAACGGCGTGGTGGTGATGGGAAACGAAGGAAATGGAATCCGTCCGGAAGTGGCAAAGCATATTTCCCGGAGACTTTTTATCCCGACATTTCCGCCGGGGCAAAAAAGTTCCGAATCCCTCAATGTAGCCGTGGCGACAGCTATCGTATGTGCAGAATTTAGGAGAAACTTATTGATTAAAACGCTATAAAGTATAACTTTTTAACCGAAAAAAATGGAGTTCTTGGAAATATTTTTTAATCCAGCCGCATGGTTGGCGCTGTTAACCCTTACTTTTTTAGAAATCGTATTAGGTGTTGACAACATTGTTTTCCTATCTATTGTCACGTCCCGATTGCCGGAACCCGAACAACCCAAGGCCCGCCGTGTCGGATTGTTGCTGGCTATGCTTTTCCGTATAGGCCTTCTGTTTAGTATCTCTTTGCTGATGCAATTGACAAAACCCATTTTCTCGATTGACACATCTTGGATCGATGGGCACATTTCTGGACAAAGTATTATCATCTTTGTGGGAGGATTGTTCCTCCTTTATAAAAGCGTTTCAGAGATCCATCACAAACTGGAGGGAGAAAATGATTCGCACACAGTCAAAGGGAATAAAAGCAAGTTCTGGAGTGTGATCACCCAGATTGTAGCCATCGATATCGTGTTTTCGTTCGATAGCGTGCTTACGGCCGTCGGCTTGGTGAGTTTCAAAGATTTTGGTTATGCCGGAGCAATGACTGTGATGGTTTTGGCAGTTGTCATCTCCGTTTTGGTGATGTTGATTTTCTCTGGGCCGGTAAGCCGATTTGTGAATGCCCATCCGACTATCCAGATGTTGGGACTTTCCTTTTTGATACTCATCGGTGTGATGTTGATTGCTGAAGCATCCCATGTGTCGCATGTCTCGCTTTTTGGGGCCGAAGTTGGGGCAATTCCGAAAGGATATATTTACTTTGCCATAGCGTTTTCTCTGATGGTGGAATTCTTCAATATGAAATTGCGCAAGAAAGCGGATAAGCCGGTGGAGCTGCGCAATTCCAAGATTGTTGATTCAGAAGATAAATAAGAGTTGTCTTTTTTATTAACAAATTGGTACATTAATAATTAATTATGGCTTTTTTAGGACAAGATTCTGTTCTTTCGAATGTAGTAGCGGAGAATCACTTGTTGATTCCTTTCATCAACCGTTTTGGTATCCGTTTGGGACTCGGAGAAAAGACGATAGGTGAGATATGCCAAAGCCAAGACATCAATCCCGATTTTTTCTTGGCTTTGCTCAATACCTTTGTGGACGAAGATTATTTTCCGGAGAAGAAGCTTCAGTCGTTCAATATTGCCCTCATCGCCAACTACCTGAAGCAGGTTCATTCTTACATTACCAATGTTCAGGTGGTGAATGTAGAGAAGCACCTGAATGCTTTTATAGCGATGAGCGATCCCAACAACAAGCAGCTCGAACTGATCCCTCGCCTTTTTGCCAAATTCAAAGTTTCATATGCTTCCAGTTCTTCTTTCGACGACATTATGGACGAACATCTTTCCGTATTGCTTTCCGATTTGAAGAATATTTTGGTAAAACACCTTTCGGGCAATTTCAATGAAAACCTGGCTTACGCTGTTTTCTTCACCATTGACAGTTTATGGCGTGATTTGGTGATCCACGAACGCATCCGTGATAAAATCCTCTATCCAAAAATCATCGAGCTGAAAAGGGCCGGGTTTGAAAACTGGAAAGATGTGATTGCGGAAGAAAAAACCGAAGTGGACAATTCCGAAAAGGGGGCAATCACATCGCGGGAGTTGGAAGTTCTAAAATTAGTGGCCACTGGTCATCTCAACAAAGAGATAGCCGACAAGCTTGGAATTAGTTTCAACACGGTGCTTTCCCATCGCAAAAACATTACTGCCAAATTAGGAATCAAAACCGTTTCAGGCCTCACATTCTATTGCATCAGCCACGGATACATGTCGATGTCGGATGCTGTGGATTGGTAATCTTACATGTTAACAAGTGAACGAGTAAAGTTGTGATCCAGTGATTCCAAAATTACAAGTTCAGTTTCTGGCCTCTTCGCTTCTTTTTAAACATTTTCCCCTCTCTATCCTCGTCTCTAAAAGTATAATTCCCTATCTTTACATAGACAAATTCAATTGGCCATATGGGTTTTAAATATGCCCGGTACGAATCGGAGTTAAAAGGAGCCATCCTATAAAAAAAACGATCGTATTAAGTGTGATTTTTTATATAATATGCTATATAGTTTATGATTAATACAAATTCTTCACTAAAGAGTAAAACCATAAATATGTTGGGCGAAATGCTGGGCGATATCATTCAGGAATCAATGGGACCTGAAATTTTTGATCGCTTGGAATCGATTCGTCGGATGTCAAAGGCGGCACATTCCGGAGATGACAAGGAGCATCGAAAACTGGTGGAGACTTTGAGAAATCTTCCCGATGGTGAAATTCTACCCGTTGTGAAAGCCTTCAATCAATTTCTGAACCTAGCCAATACGGCGGAGCAATACGAGGGGATTTCCACACATGGCAGGGCTGCTGTGAATCCCATTGATTTTGAGAAAATCTACCGGAAGCTCAAAGAGGGTGAAGTCTCCGAAAAACAGATACAGGAGGCTATTTCGGCTGTCTCTATCAACCTAGTGCTGACGGCGCACCCAACGGAAATCAACCGCCGATCACTTATCAACAAGTTGAATGAAGTGAATGCTTGCCTTCATGAACTGGACCACGACGATTTGGTGGATTACGAGAAACAGCAGATTCACAGAAGGCTAAAACAAATAATCGCACAGTATTGGCATACGGATGAGATCCGCAAGAATCGGCCAACACCCGTGGAGGAAGCGAAATGGGGTTACGACGTGATTGAAACAAGCCTTTGGGAAGCAGTTCCTGCCTTTATCCGTGAATTGGATGAACAGATGCAGGCCACTATCGGCTTTTCCTATCCGGTGGATGCGCGGCCGATTCAGTTCACCACCTGGATGGGCAGCGACCGGGACGGAAACCCAAATGTGACTGCTGCGGTGACTTCGCAAATTTTGCTTAAAAGCCGTCATCGGGCTGCCTCGTTGTTTTTGAAGGATGTGCAAGTGCTTGTCACGGAGCTTTCCATGTCCGGTTGCACGGAAGGGTTTAGGCGGCTTGTTGATTCCGATACGCAAGAACCTTATCGAGAATACCTTAAAATACTTCGTAAGAAACTCCAACGCACAATCCAATACCTGGATGCCCGTTTGGCAGGCAGGCCAACCGATATCACCGACATTATCACCAAAACAGAAGAATTGTGGGACCCACTCTACGCCTGTTACCAATCGTTGGTGGCTTCCGACATGTCGATCATTGCCAACGACCATTTGTTGGATACATTGCGCCGTGTGCGCTGTTTCGGGATCACGTTGGTACAGATTGACGTTCGTCAGGAAAGCACACGTCACACCGAAGCTTTGTCCGAATTGACAAGGTATTTGGGTTTGGGAGATTACGAAAGTTGGTCGGAAGACGAGAAGCAAGCCTTTTTGGTGCGTGAACTCAATTCCAAAAGACCATTGATCCCGCAGAATTGGAATCCTTCCGCCGACACGAAGGAGGTTTTGGATACCTGCCAAGTAATTGCGGGAACGCCTCATGAAGCAATTGCCGCCTATGTGATTTCGATGACACGCACTCCGTCCGACATTTTGGCGGTTCATTTGTTGTTGAAAGAAGCTGGTACGCCTTATATATTGGCAGTTGCTCCCTTGTTTGAGACATTGAACGACTTAAACAATGCCAAGACCATCATGGAGCAATTGTTCTCTGTGAGCTGGTACCGCGGTGTGATTGGTAACAAGCAAATGGTGATGATCGGCTATTCCGACTCTGCCAAAGACGCTGGAGCTATTGCCGCCGGATGGGCGCAATACCGTGCTCAGGAAGCCCTGATTGAGATTTGCCACCAGCAAGGAATCACGCTGACCTTGTTTCATGGCCGCGGAGGCACCATCGGGCGCGGCGGTGCACCAGCCCAAGCTGCTTTGTTCTCGCAACCTCCAGGCTCGTTGCAAGGTGGACTTCGTGTGACTGAACAAGGCGAAATGATCCGGTTCAAACTGGGTTTGCCGAAAGTGGCAGTTTCCACTTTCATCCATTATTTTGATGCAATTCTCGAAGCCAACCTCTTGCCGCCACCCGTTCCGAAAGATGAATGGCGTGTGGTGATGGACAAGCTTTCGGACATCTCTTGTGAAGAATACCAGGGAATCGTGAGGGGTAACCCCGATTTCATTCCCTATTTTTACCAAGCTACACCTGAAGCCGAATTGGCAAAACTTCCGCTTGGTTCGCGTCCCGCAAAACGTCGTCCCAATGGAGGGGTGGAAAGTTTGCGTGCGATTCCGTGGATTTTTGGTTGGTCGCAAAACCGCTTGATGCTTCCGGCATGGTTGGGAGCCGGGAAATCGCTTCGCCAGTTTATCGCAGAAGAGGGAATTGGAGTGTTGGAAACGATGTATAGCGATTGGCCCTTTTTCAAAACGCGCATTAGCATGTTGGAGATGGTATTTGCCAAAGCGGATACACGTATTTCCGAATACTACGACGAACGGTTGGTGGAGGAACATCTTCTGCCATTGGGAGAATATTTGCGTAGTCAGTTGAAGGAAGATATCAAAACGGTACTTGAAATTGCCCACGACAAGAGCCTGATGGAAACATTGCCTGAAGTAGCCAAATCGGTAGCTGCTCGGAATATTTATACGAATCCCTTAAACTTATTGCAAGTGGAATTGCTCTATCGAAGCCGTGTGCTTGAATCGCCTTCATCTGTGCTCGAACAAGCCATGATGGTGACTATTTCTGGCATCGCTGCCGGCACACGGAATACGGGGTGATATCCCAGAAAAGATATGCCGCACCGGTAATTTATTGCTTGTGCATGGTTTTGAATAACAAAAAAGCAGACGGATCTTCGCCTGCTTTTTTCGATATGCTTTGGTTAGCTGATTTTCAAATCGCCTTTTCCTTTATCAAATATTCAGCGATCTGCACCGCATTGAGAGCTGCACCTTTCTTGATCTGATCGCCTACAACCCAGAAAGTCAACCCATTTGGATTGCTCAGGTCTTTACGGATACGCCCCACATACACTGGGTCGGCATCAGCAACGAAGAGGGGCATCGGATAATCCTTCTCTGCCGGATTGTCTTGCAGCACCAAGCCTTCTGCCTTAGCAAAGGCTTCGCGGGCTTCTTCCACCGACACAGGGCGTTCGGTTTCGATCCAGATGGCTTCCGAATGAGCGCGGATCACCGGCACACGCACACAGGTGGCGCTCACTTCCACATCGGAGTGCATGATTTTACGCGTTTCGTTATACATCTTCAGCTCTTCCTTGGTGTAGCCGTTTTCGGTGAATACGTCCACTTGCGGGATCAGGTTGTAGGCCAATTGGTAGGCAAATTTTTCCACGGTTGCCTTGTCGCCGGAAGCAATTTCCTTGAACTGGTTAATCAATTCGTCCATAGCTGTTGCGCCTGCGCCTGAAGCCGCTTGATAAGTAGCCACATGTACCCGCTTGATATGCGAGATGCTTTCAATAGCTTTTAACGCCACCACCATTTGTATAGTGGTACAGTTGGGGTTGGCAATGATGCCTCTTGGACGTGCTTTTGCATCTTCGCCATTCACTTCGGGAACAACCAAAGGCACGTCGTTTTCCATACGGAAAGCACTCGAATTATCAATCATCACGGCTCCGTGCTTGGTGATGGTTTCCGCAAATTCCAGGGAAATGCCACCGCCAGCCGAAACAAATGCTATGTCTATTCCCTTGAAATCGTCGTTGTGTTTGAGTTCTTTGACGGTTAGCTGTTTATCCCGAAATTCATATTTTCGTCCGGCACTTCTTGCCGATCCGAACAACACTAATTCTTCAGCCGGAAAATTCCGCTCACTCAACACGCGCAGGAACTCTTGCCCTACCGCACCACTGGTTCCAACAATAGCAATTTTCATTTTAGAGATCAATAATTAAAAAAGTGATACTTAAATTTCATAAAACCGGCATTTTGGCTATATTTGCACAAATGCAAGCAAATGAGCGACAAAGTTATGAAGTTTATCCATTAAAACGGGCTGCTTATGCGATTTTTTCTTTACACAACTTTACTTTTGATCAGTTTTTCCATTTCGGCGCAAGACTCGATCAGTTTTCATCGCCTCGATTTCTCGAAAAATGTTTTCGGAGATTCCACTTCCTTCGTGTTTCAGCCAGATAGTTCGCTCACAATGAAGGCTTCTACTGATACCAGTAAAGTGAGTCTCGCCAAGGCTTCGAAATACGACCTTGGGGCTTCTTGGAAAATCAGTGTGCAGATGAATGTGAATCCGTCCAACTACAACAATATCAAGTATTACATTCTCTCCGACTCTGCCAACTTCACGAAATCTTCGAATGCCTATTATGTGGTGATCGGAAACAATGCGGATGAAGTTTCTCTCTATTCGCAAACTGCCAATTCGGCGACAAAAGTCATTGATGGATTGGATAAGCGTCTCGACAAAGACACTGTGAACGTGGAAGTGATTGTTTCTTTGGATAAAGATGGTAAATTCTCGCTTTGGTCCAAAGGCATCGATGAGACCGATTACTACGAAGAAGGCACAGCCCAGATCAAACGGAATTACTCGGGAACATCTTACCTTGGCTTTTTGTGTACTTATTCATCGAAAAATACCAACAAGTTCATTTTTAAAGAAGTCAGCATCGCCTATCCAGAGGAGGAGGAAGGTGGAGGTGACGATCCCGAAACTCCGGTGACGATTGAAGGGGAAAATTTCTCTCTTTCTGACAAATCTTTATCTACGGGCGGCGAAGCGGTTTATGTTCAATACAAATTTCCCGAGGAAGGATATGTGGCAAGAATAATTACCTTCGACAGTGCCGGAAACAAAATCGAAGAATTGGCTAATAACACCACCCTGGGCAAAGAAGGTCGGATCCGTTTGACTGGCAATTATCCTGAAGGAATTGCCGTAGTATTTGCGGAAGCAAGAACAAAAAATGGAAGTTTTATTCGGAAAAAAATGCCCATTGTTTGCGGGAAGTAGCCTAGGGCTTCTGAACGTAAATTTCTCCAATGGATTTGCAGTAAAGCATCTATCTTGCATATCAAATCTCAAGGCTTCGCTTGCAATCTTGGTTACCTCATCAGTTGTTTTTTTTGTATCTTTAATCTGCATCATATAAGCGTTTATGCGGATTTTGGTTCACTGTCGGATGTCTTTCTTTCTGAATGACCTCATATTTTCTGTTTTGCAACAAAATATTTTCCTGTGGAAATTTGTTTTATTGGAAAATATTATTTTCCTTTGTTTAAAATTTCCACAGGAAAATAACAAGCAAAGAAAATAGAATCGAAAATGAAGAGAAAAAAACTTATCGCAGCAGGGGTATTTTTGGCCTGTCTTAGTTTCTACGGAAAGGCGCAGGAAAGCAAATTCATCTCCTTGGAAGAAGCGATTCAGGCAGCAACCCAAAACAACAGTAACGTGAAGATGGCTGAATTTGACACGAAGACAGCCAATGCCAATTATCGGATGACAGATGCGGTATTCTTGCCTCAGGTGAATCTGGATTACACGGCATTGAGCACCAACAATCCCCTGAATGCTTTTGGATTTTTGCTGCAACACCAAGCTGTAACAACGGCAGATTTTGACCCGGCAAAACTCAACTATCCGGGTGCTTCAGCCGATTACAGTGCAAAAGCGGAGGTGAAATTGCCTCTTCTCAACATCGACCAGATGTATGCCCGCAAGGGGGCAAAAGTACAGGAAGAGGTTTATAAATACAAAGCACAACGCACACGGCAATATGTTGAATTCGAGGTAAAAAAGGCTTATTCGCAGCTTCAGTTTTCTTATCAGGCAAAGGAGATACTTTTGCAATCGTTGGCAGATGTGAAGCAAATTCACCAATCGGTCACCAATTTCTACAGTCAGGGGCTGGTGCAAAAATCAGATGTGCTGAACGCCCAAGTGCAAGTGAATACGATCGAATCTGCTTTGGCAAAAGCTGAAAGCAATATTCGAAATGCTTCGGATGGCCTCCGTCTTTTGATGGGGTTGGAGATGGATGGGGAAGTGTATTCCGTGGAGCCACTTGCGCAAAAGAGTGTTCTTCCGACCGCTGACTTCATTGCCTCCACAAGGCCTGACCTGATGGCTCTCGGTAAAGCAGTGAATGCTTCTGACCTGATGATAAAATCAGCCAAAACGGCTTTCCTACCACGCATAAATGCTTTCGGCGCATACCAGTTCAACGATGGAAAACCTCTAAAATTTGGATCCGATTCTTATCTCATAGGAATCAACATGAGCTGGAATATTTTTTCGGGAAATCAAAACAAGAATAAAGTGAGATCCTATCAATTCCAACGCAACAAGATGGCGGAAGAACAAGTTTTCCAAAAAAATCAAAGCCAAATGGAGCTGTACAAGACCAAGCGCGATCTGAACGATTCACAAGTGGAGATCAACAAACAGCAAGCCAGTGCTGACCAGGCTGATGAAGCCTTGAGAATCACCTCCAACCGTTTCAAGGAAGGCTTGGTGAACACCACTGATCTGTTGATGGCACAAGCCCAGCTTTCCAAACAAAAATTGCAACTGGCCCAGGCAATCATGTCCTACAACATCACGCAATCTTACTTGGAATTTATTACAAAATCGGAATAACAATTAGAAAATCAAAGATATGAAGGCTTTAAACAAAATGGTATTGGGAATTATCTGCTGCACCGCATTTGCGGCCTGTAGTTCAGAGAAAAAAAGTGAAAATACGGAGCAGGCTGTGAAAGTGGAGGTATATTCTCCTGCACAATCTTCTGCCGATGGAATCTATTTGAGCGGTGAGATTACAGCCAAACAAACGGCAAGCATTAGCACCCGGATGATGGGTTACATCCGCAAGATCTATGTGAAACCGGGAGATCGGGTGGCTGCCAGACAGCCCCTGGTTGCGATAAGCAGTGATGAGGTGAATGCCAAGAAAGCGCAGGTGCAAGCGATCATTGTGGAAGCCGAAGCTGCTGCAAAAAATGCACAAAAGGATTACGAACGCTACAAGGTGCTTCGCTCCCAGAATAGTGTTTCAGACAAAGAATTGGAAAATGTGGCTTTGCAAAACACTTCTATGCAGGCGAAAGTGCAGATGGCAAAACAGCAACTTCGTGAAGTGAACGCGATGTTGTCTTACTCCAATATCACAGCTCCGTTTTCGGGAACAGTGACTCAAAAAATGATGGACGAAGGAAGCATGGCTAATCCTGGAATGCCGATCTTGACGATAGAACAAAACGGAGAATTGCAAGTGGTGGCTTCTGTCCCTGAAAATTACATCCAATATGTGAAGATAGGCGACAACGTGAAAGTTGATTTGAAATCAGTGGACGCATCGTTTGACGGGAAAATCACAGAACTTAGCCCGTCGGCATCCAATTCCGGAGGGCAATATGCCATGAAGATAGCCATTCCGGCAGAAAAGAAGGCAAATATCCGTGCCGGAATGTATGCCAATATTCTTATTCCAAACAAACTGGCGAAAGATGTAAACGGAAAAGTGATGCTGGAAACTTCATCCATCGTTTACCGTGAACAACTGACTGGAGTGTATGTGGTGGACGGCCAAAACCAAGCCATTCTCCATTGGATACGTCTCGGGAAAACTTCAGACAACTTGGTGGAAGCTTTGTCGGGTATTGAGCCAAACGACAAAATCATTTCGAAAGCCGACGGAAAGCTTTACAACGGCAGAAAAGTAGCAATCACAAATTAATTTTTGAACGATGGAAAACGGAATTTCAGGAAAAATTGCGAGCGGATTCATTCGGTCAAAGCTAAGCATCCTGCTGATGGTTGCCTTTCTGCTGCTCGGCATTTTCAGCATCTATTTCATACCAAGCGAGGAAGAACCTCAGATACAAGTCCCTATGGCCGACATCATGATAGGTTTTCCCGGCGCAACGCCTCAGGAAGTGGAATCGAGAGTGGTTATGCCTTTGGAAAAAATCGTTTCCAACCTGAAAGGTGTGGAACACATCTATTCCACGTCGATGAATGGCCAGGCGATGCTCATCGTCCAATTTTATGTGGGCGAAGATGTGGAGCGTTCCATCGTGAAGCTCTACAACGAGATCATGAAGAACATGGATCAAATGCCTGCAAACGTCACGATGCCATTGGTTAAAACACGGGCTATTGACGATGTTCCGGCACTTGCATTCACTTTTTGGAGTAACAAAATGGGTGATTATCAACTCCGGCAGGTAGCCGAAGTGGCGGGCAGCGAAATCAAGAAGATTCCAGATGTGGCGCAGGTGAATATCATCGGTGGACAGAGTCGGCAGGTGAAAGTGATGTTGGACAAAGACAAAATGGCGGGCAGCAAAGTCGATTTTCGTACCATTTCACAAGCATTGGAGGGCAATAATGCGCAGATGCAAAGTGGAAATTTGATGACGGGTGACAAGGTGTATTCTGTGAAAACCGGAAACTTCTTTGCCAATGCGGATGAGGTAAAGCACCTGATTGTCGGAACGAAAGACAATCAGCCGGTTTATCTTTACCAAGTGGCTGATGTGCAAGATGGCCCTGAAGTTCCCCAACGCTATGTGTCGTTTGGATATGGTGCGGCTTCTGCACAAAAAAAATCACAGATGCCCGACGATTATTCCGCCGTGACCATTTCCATAGCTAAGAAGAAAGGCTCGGACGCAATGAAGCTAGCCAAGGTGGTAGAAGCCAAAGTGGAACACTTGAAAAAAGATGTCATCACAAACGACATACAGGTGGAAGTGACTCGAAATTACGGGGAAACGGCTTCCCACAAGGTGTCTGAACTGCTTTTTCACTTATCTATCGCCATCATTGTTGTCACCATTTTCGTGATGTTGGCCATGGGGTGGCGAGGCGGTTTGGTGGTATTTCTCTCCATGCCTGTGACATTTGCATTGACCTTGTTCGCCTATTATTTCTTGGGATATACGCTCAACCGCATCACCTTGTTTGCCCTTGTCTTTGTGACGGGAATTGTGGTGGACGACTCCATTGTGATTGCCGAAAACATGCACCGCCATTTCAAGATGCGAAAGCTTCCTCCTTTGCAGGCGGCAATCTACGCCATCAATGAAGTGGGAAATCCAACCATTTTGGCTACGCTTACCGTCATTGCGGCTGTTTTGCCGATGGCATTTGTGTCGGGAATGATGGGGCCTTACATGAGCCCGATGCCTATTGGCGCAGCTATCGCGATGGTTTTCTCCCTGTTGGTAGCATTGACCTTGACTCCGTATTTCGGATATTTGTTCCTTCGCCATAAAGACAAAAACCAAGAGGAAAATATCGAGGAAGAAGATGCGCATACACTGCTTCAGAAAACGAAAACCTATCAGATTTATGCCAAAGTTGTTACTCCCTTTTTGGAAAGCAGGAAAAAACGTTGGGCTTTTATGCTTGGATTGGTGGCTGTGCTGTTGTTCTCGTTCGTGTTTTTCTACACAAAATGGGTGCCGGTGAAAATGCTTCCCTTCGACAACAAAAACGAGTTTCAGGTGGTGATTGATATGCCCGAAGGAACGACTCTCGAACGGACGGCGGCTGTTACAAAAGAATTGGCGAACTATGTCAGCAAAAACGACATGGTGGTAAGCTATCAGACCTATATTGGCACTTCCGCCCCAATTAGTTTTAACGGATTGGTGAGGCATTACGATTACAGGATGAATGAAAATAGCGCCGACATCCAAGTGAATCTCCTTGACAAAGGGGATCGAAGCAAACAGAGCCACGAAATTGCGAGAGACATGCGTGTAGGCTTGCAGCAAATCGGCAAAAGGTACGGAGCCAATGTGAAAGTCGTGGAAGTTCCGCCAGGACCTCCCGTTATGTCCACCATTGTGGCTGAAATTTACGGGCCGAATTACACTCAGCAAATCGATGTAGCCAAACAAGTGAAGGCTCTTCTGACCAAAACTGATAATGTAGTGGATGTCGATTGGTCGGTGGAAGACGATCAGCCTGAATACAAATTCGAGGTGAACAAAGACAAAGCGATGAAGCTGGGTATCCCTTCGGCACAAATTGTTCAGACCATGCGCAGCGCGATGTCGGGAATGCAAGTGGGCGTGTTGCACCAGCCACGTTCATTGGATCAAGTCGGCATCGTGCTTCAACTTCCCGAAAAGGAAAAATCGAGCATCGCAGATTTGCTTAGCATGAAAGTGGTGAATCCGCAGGGTATGGCCATTCCGTTAGGTGATTTGGTGACGGTGACACAAGGCATCAAGGAAAAAAGCATTCAGCGGAAAGACCAAAAACGGGTGGTGTTTATCCTGACCGAAGTAGCGGGGAAATTGGAAAGCCCAGTGTATCCGATTACGAGTGTTTCCGATAATCTTTCGAGCGTGAAGGTTCCCGAAGGTTACACATTGAGCGAAGAATACAGCCAACAGCCGCAATACGAAGACAATTTCACCCTCAAATGGGATGGCGAATGGCAAATCACTTACGAGGTGTTCCGAGACTTGGGGCTGGCATTTCTCTTCGTGCTGATTATCATTTATGTGTTGATTGTCGGCTGGTTTCAAAATTTCATAACGCCCTTGGTTCAATTGTCGGTGATTCCTCTTTCGCTTATAGGCATTGTTTTTGGTCATTGGGTGATGGGTGCCTATTTCAGTGCGCCGTCGATGATTGGGTTTATAGCTCTGGCAGGGATTATGGTACGCAATTCGATTCTGTTGATCGACTTCATCGATATTCGCCTCAAAGAGGGCATCCCGTTGAAACAGGCGGTGGTTGAAGCGGGAGCGGTGCGCACCACACCGATTATCCTGACAGCAGGTGGTGTCGTTTTGGGAGCGACGGTGATCCTGTTCGACCCGATTTTCCAAGGATTGGCTATCTCCCTGATGGGCGGAACTATCACGTCCACTGTACTTACATTGATCGTAGTTCCTATTCTATATTTCAAAATGTTGAAAAATAAAATAATTGCCGTATGAAACTATTAGTTGTCCTCAGTGTCAAGGAATACCAGCGGAAAGTGACCACCTTGCTTGAAGAATCTGGAGTGAACCGCTTTAGTGTGGCCGACATCGCTGGTCACAAAAAGAAAAAAGGAAGCATCAGTTGGTTTGCATCCCACCCCGACAGTGAAAAAACGGATTCCATCCTTCTCTTTAGCTTTACGGATGAAGAGATTGCCAACCAAGCTCTAAATAAAATAAACGAATGCAATGCGGAGATGCAAAATCCTTTTCCCGTACATGCTTTTGTGATGAATGTCGAGAATTTTTCAAATTTGATTTAATAGTATGAAACGTGAATATATTATCCGTCTCGTTGCAGGGACGTTGGTTCTAACGGGAACAGGACTCGGTTATTTCGTAGCTAAAGAATGGTTCTTGTTGCCGGCATTCGTCGGGCTGAATCTTTTGCAATCGTCGATCACCCAGTTTTGCCCGCTGGAAATTATTTTGAAAAAAACAGGAACTGGTAAATGAATTGTTTTGCCACGAATGCATTATTTATTCGTGCATTCGTGGCTTTCTTCCTAAATTTGTAATCAAATCGATATTTCCTAAATCAAAGAATATGAAAGAAAGATGGGATGAAAGATATAGCATCGCCGATTATGTGTATGGGGAAGAGCCAAACTTGTATTTCAAGGAAGTGCTTGGGGATTTGGTCCCCGGCAGAATCCTTCTTCCTGCGGACGGTGAAGGGCGAAACGGAGTTTATGCTGCTACGCAAGGCTGGGGGGTAGATGCCTTCGATCAAAGCGATCAAGCACGGGACAAAGCGTTGCAATTGGCCGAACGCAAAGGAGTGAACATTTGTTATCAAGTGATCGATTTCAAACAAATCTATGAAACTTATCCGAAAGGAAGTTTTGATGCAATTGCGTTGGTTTTTGCACACATGCCCAAGGAAATCAAGGCGGATTATTTCCCGCAACTGCCCGATTTGCTAAAAGCTGGAGGTCATATTTTGCTCGAAGGCTTCAGCAAGAATCATGTCACCTATCAACAAAAAAATCCAGGAATTGGCGGGCCGCTCGATGTGGAAATGATGTACTCCAAAGAGTTGATTCGGGAGCTATTCCCAAGTTTGGAAATTATCGCCCTTTTCGAGCAAGAAATATCGCTCAACGAAGGTTTGGGTCACAATGGAATAGGGTCTGTCATTCGATATATAGGAAAGAAACGAAACGGTGAATGAATGTTGGCTTTCATTTAAAACAAAAGCCATTGATCGGGCTGACCGATTCAATGGCTTTTTTGCAATCAAAAACTATTTCCTTTTTATTTCGCCGAAAACTTATAAATACAAGTTTGGTGATATACTTCTCCTGGTCTCAAAAGGGTTGAAGGGAAAGACGGTTCGTTAGGCGTGTCGGGATATTTTTGGGTTTCCAAAGCCACCGCTTCGCGGAATTTGTGTGCCTTGCCATATTTTCCGATAACTTTGCCGTCAAGGAAATTTCCACTGTAGAACTGCATTCCCGGTTGGTCGGAGAATACTTCCATGAAACGTCCGCTTTTTGGTTCGTAAAGACTTGCAACCAATTCCACGTCGTTTGGCGTTTTGCGGTCGATCACCCAGTTGTGGTCGTATCCTTTTCCGTTTTTCAATTGTTCGTTCTTTTCATTGATGCGTTTTCCTATAGCTGTTGGCTGGCGGAAATCAAACGGCGTACCTTCCACCGGCTCGATTTTCCCATAAGGAATCAGCACGCTGTCCACAGGTGTATAGTTGCTGGCCTTGATCATCAAGAGGTTGTCGGAATTGCTACCGTTGCCCGTACCTTTCAGGTTGAAGAAGGTGTGGTGAGTCAGATTCACGTGGGTTGGCTTGTCGGTAGTGGCTTCGTACGTGATTTTGAATTCGTTTTCAGGAGTCAATGAGTAAACCACCTTCACTTTCAGAGTTCCGGGGAAACCTTCTTCTCCATCTGGAGACACGTAAGAAAAATGAATCGCATTGCTGCTGACACTGTCCACGTCCCACACTTTCATGTCGAAACCGTTGGGCCCTCCGTGAAGCGTCTGCCCGTTATTGTTTAAAGGAAAGTGATAAGCCACGCTATCTATGGTGAATGTGCCTTTAGCTATGCGGTTGCCATAACGTCCAACAATCGAACCTAGGCAACGTTCTCCCTGGTAGTTGATGTACTCATCGATGTTGGGATGACCTAGCACGATGTCTTCGTATTTTCCGTTTTTGTCAGCGGCAAACAAAGTGACAACGCGGATTCCAAAGTTTGTTACCTGCATGGTCAACCCGTTGCCGGATTCCAGCGTGTAGAGCGAAATTTTCTTTCCTTGGTATTCTTTCTCAAAGTTTTTTGCGTCGAGCAAAGGTAACTTTTCTTTCTTTTGCCCTGTGCAGGATACAAGCAAGGCTAAGATTGCCAGATAAATAAGTTTTTTCATAGAGTTAAAAGAATTTTAATGTATATATATTGATCTAATTTTAAGGTTGTTCCGGGAAAAGGTATATTGATCGAACAATTGTCGTTTCAACACGTAATATGCAAAAGTAAAGATTTATCTCGAATTTAGCCAATTCGTTTGGAAAAAAACAAAGAATGAGTATAAGTATTATTCGTTTATAGCTTTTAGAGAAGGCTCATAGCCATAAGCTTTTTTCGAATAATCAAATCTTCACCAAATATAATATCGCAGAATCTTATAAAATCACTAAATTTGTAGGCAAAAAAATAGCTTGATGGCTGCCGAAAAACCATTTCAAATCGACCTTGACCAGATAATCATGTCGAAGATTCCTCGGATTTACCCGAAAATTCCCCAATTTATGCTTCGGTATTTGAAAAGAAAGATTCACCAATCGGAACTGAACGAAATACTGCGCCTGAACCATCAAAAATTTGGTGTTGATTTTATGCGTGGTGCCGTGGACTATTTTGGGCTGAAATTTCAAGTTTCAGGGTTCGATGCCTTGCCATTGGACAGGCCGATGGTTTTTGTCTCCAACCACCCTTTGGGGGGATTGGATGGAATTTGCTTATCTGCCATTATCGGAGAAAAATTCAATCACAAAATCAAATATTTGGTGAACGACCTGCTTTATTACATCGAAAACCTTAAACCCATATTCATTCCCATCAACAAATATGGGATGCAAAACCGGGAGACGAGTAAGATGATTAGTCAAGCTTTTGATTCTGAAAATCATATAATTACCTTTCCAGCAGGATTGTGTTCCCGGAAGATTCATGGCGAAATTATTGATCTGGAATGGGGGAAAATGTTCGTTCAGAAAGCCGTTGAATTCAAACGCGATATCGTTCCCGTATATTTTGAAGCGCAAAATTCAAACTTTTTTTACCGCTTAGCAGGGATAAGGAAAAAAATGGGAATTAAATTTAATTTCGAAATGCTATATTTGCCAGACGAAATGTTTAAAAATAAGGACAAAACCTTTCGTGTTCGTTTTGGAAAGCCTATTTCGTGGGAAACTTTTGACAAATCCAGATCGGCAAAAGAATGGACCGAATATGTCAGAAATTTTTCCTATCAACTAAAAAACAATATAGAACGCCAATCATGAAAGAGATAATAGAGCCGGTCTCGAAAGAATTAATCAAAATGGAGCTTTCGAAAGAAAAGCTAATGCGCCGTACCAACAAGGCTCACAACGAAATCTACATTATTACGGCACATAATTCGCCCAACACCATGCTTGAGATTGGCCGTTTGCGTGAGATTGCTTTTCGCTATTACGGAGGTGGCACAGGCTTGGAGTCGGACATTGATGAATTTGACACGATGGACAATCCTTACAAGCAATTGATTGTGTGGAATCCCGATGCCGAAGAAATTTTGGGAGGTTACCGGTTTATCTGTGGCCCCGATGTCAAGTTCGACAAAAGTGGAAACCCTATTTTGGCCACATCCCACCTATTCGATTTCTCCAAGAAATTTATCCGCGACTATCTTCCATACACGGTAGAATTAGGCCGTTCGTTTGTCTCTCTCGAATACCAATCCACGCTTTCGGGTTCGAAGGGAATTTATGTTTTGGATAACCTTTGGGATGGGTTGGGTGCTTTTTCTGTAGTGGATCCCAACATCAAATATTTCTACGGAAAAGTGACTATGTACAACACCTACAACGTGCAGGCTCGCAACATGATTCTCTATTTCATGAACAAATATTTTGCCGACAAAGACCTGTTGGTGTATCCCAAACACGAACTGATAACGAACATGGATCCCAACGAAATGGAACGGTTGTTCGTGGGCGAAGGCCTCAAAGCCGACTATCGGATTCTCAACAGCGAGGTGCGCAGGCTCGGCATGAACATTCCTCCATTAGTGAATGCCTACATGAGCCTTTCGCCGCAAATGAGGGTGTTTGGAACGGCTATCAACCGTGAATTCGGAAACGTGGAAGAGACAGGCATTCTGATCGCCATCAGCGAAATACTTGAGGATAAACGCAAACGTCACATCGAATCGTACCTCAACGATAGGCCTTCCAAGCGTTTCCTGAAAAGGTTGAGACAAATGATAAATTGGAGCAGGGAGGATTAGGGGAAACTCAAACGTGACAGGGAAAGCTAGATTTTGTACGAAAAAGCGTAGTGACCACGCAAAGAATGCAGACAAGGGACGAAAATATAGCTTCTAAGTTGGCATTCAGTTTGGTATCTTCAAAAATAGGGAAACACATCTTGCCCAATAAGAAAACTTTGTTAATTTTACGACAGGATCTTAAGGGATACTAACTGGGGAAATAGCCGGGACATCTCTTTCGTTTGCAACGAGGGGTAATTGGTAAGGCCTTTGCAAGGCAAAAATTTATTGGAGGCACACGCAATTTAGAGCTAAAGCAATTTTAGTAGATAAGTAGATGTTCATAATTATTTCGCATATAATAAAACAATTGTATATTCGCAACATACAAAATGTAATAGCGAATAAAAATCAAAATATTAATCAAAATATTATTGTTGAGCGAAGCGGGTCGGAAGGAACTCACCTTAGGCTTCCGCACAGGAGAAAGCCATTGTTTCCGCATGCGTTGTCGTGCTGTATTGCTCAAGCCGGAAGGTCTGAGTTCCCTCCATGTGGGAGAGCAGAAGGAAATGACTGCCCAAAGTCTCAATGGTTGGGTGAACCGGTTCGAAATAGAAGGGATCAAAGGCTTACACACCCGTCCGGGACAGGGTCGCAAGCCGATTATGGACTGTTCGGACGAGGATGCGGTTCGCAAAGCCATCGAATCAGATCGGCAGAGTGTCCGTCCAGCCAAGGAAGCCGGGCAGCAATCCTCCGGCAAAGAAGCAAGCGAATTGACATCCCGGCGTTTTTTATCCGCCTTGGCGCAAGGTATAGACGTATAAGAAAACGTCCAAGGGGTGTGCCCTCGCCGAAACCCTACCAGTATAAGACCCTGAAGTTGCAAGAACTTGAAAACCTTTATAGTAAAGGGGAAATAAACCTTTTTTATGTGGACAAATCGCATGTCTGCGCCGAAGGCTACGTCCCTTATGGATGGCAGTTCCCGGGAGAAAACATCTATATTGCTTCGGAAAGGGACAAAAAGCTGAATATCTTTGGAATAATTGACCGCGATAACCATTTTGCAGGTTTCTGCACATGTGAATCCATTGATGCATGGAAGATTGTCGCCTTTCTCGAACAGTTCTCCTTTGGAATCGACAAAAAAACATTTGTTGTGCTCGACAATGCCAGCGTGCATAGAAATGCTAAAATCCGACAAATGCGTCATATTTCGGAAAAACGAGGTATCTTTCTCTTCTACATTCCTCCTTATCCCCCTCATCTGAACATTCCCGAAACTCTTTCGAGAGTAATGAAAGGGAAATGGCTTAGACCGAGCCACTACACCTGTGCTGATACGCTCTTCTATCCAATCAACAGGGCGTGGGCGGCAATCGGGAGAGATGTGAAAATCAACTATGCGCATAATACTGCTTAATTATGAAAAGTTACTTATCAAATAAAAGCGATGCCAATTTTTCCCATTGCGTGTACTAAAAATCCGGATGTCAACCAGTGAGTCGTCCTGAAAAATGTCTACACAAATTAGAGTAGATATGTATCAAAATGATCATGTGTTGCGTCGCTTTATCGAGAGTTTTAAACTCAAAATTTTAGCCGAGTTAAGTACCGGCAAATATAGTAAAAGAGAATTGTCCCGGCTGTACGGGGTTGCCTCCAGTACCATTAACGACTGGGTGCGGAAGTACGACAGAAAGGACTTAATGAACACGCGAGTTATTGTGGAAACAAAAGACGAAATAAGCAGACTCCGTGAGCTGTAAAAAGAGATTCAGCAACTCAAAAAGTTCATGGTTAAAAGGATATCGAGTAGCTTATAAACGACTCCTATATGGAAATTGCAGCCAAGGAACTTGGTTACAAAAGTGTGTAGGAGTTCAAAAAAAACAGATATATATCTGTATATCAAATATTAAGAAATTCAGGCTTTCTGATAGCGTGCAGGAGGTCTGTGATTGCTACGCTATGACTCGTGACACGTTTTACAAGCATCGTAAACAAAATGCAAAACGAAAACTGGAGGAAGAAGATATGCTTTATCTAGCTCAAAATCAACAATATGAATAGCGAAGAATAGAAACCAGAAAGTTGCATTTTGCTTTGCATAATCAATTTCAGTGCTTAACAGATCAAAGTGGGTAGAGACTGGCTTTTTGAGATTCTGAGAGACAATAAAATGCTCGTTCGAAATAAAAAAGTCTACACCAAAACCACCAATTCCTTTCATAGGTTTTACAAGTATAAGAACCTTATTAAAGACATGGAAATAACAAGACCCAATCAGGTTTGGATAGCGGGTATTACCTATTTGAGAACACAGAACGGACTTTGTTATCTGGCACTGCTAACTAACTTGTTTTCAAATATAATTATGGGATACGATGTCAACAACACGTTGGAGTTGGCGGGCTATACACGGGCCTTCAAAAGAGTCGTGGTTAAGGCTCAGCCGGACTCCAACGTAATACACCATTCGGACTAGGGTTATCCAATATTGCAGCAATCAATACGCTGAAGAGCTTAAAAAAAGAGGGTTTCAAATCACTTGTGGTGTCCTCACAAAGATATTCATTTCCTCCCAAAAGGAGCTTAATCCGTTTTTAGAGAACAGAGTGCAATATGTTTGCAGATTAGGGGCAGAATGTTTCATCTCCTATTTTACGTGCTGTTTTTTGTATTCGTTTGGAGTGACACCAAATTCGTCCTTGAAATATTTGCGGAAATATTTGGGGTCGTTGAATCCCACCTGAAAGGCAATTTCGTTGACGTACAATTCGCTTTTCTCCAACAAGTGGGCAGCCCGTTTCAAACGGATGTGGCGGATCAGTTCGGAAGGAGTCTTTTCCGTGATGGCAAGTATTTGTTTGTAAAAGCCGACACGGCTCATCGCCATTTTCTTGCATAAATCTTCTACCAGAAAATCCGGATTGCTTATGTTTTCCTCTATGATGGCAATCGCCCGTTTCACAAACTTCTCGCTTTCGGAAGTGATTTCGATTTCCGAAGGCGAGAGGTCTATTTTATGTTTCTGTGCTTCAAGCAGTTTCTTTCTCCTTTGCACCATGCGCGAAACCTTCAGTACCAGCAAATCGATGCTGAACGGTTTGGACACATAGTCATCCGCCCCGGCTTCGAAGCCAAGGAATTTGTTTTCATCGGAGGTTTTGGCCGTAATCAGAATCACCGGAATGTTTGAAGTCCGGGCATCGGCCTTTAGTTTTTTGCAAAGTTCATAGCCATTCATCCGGGGCATCATCACATCGCTAAGCACCACATCGGGCAATTGATCGATAACAATCCCCACGGCTTCTTCCCCATCTTGGGCAAATGCCAACCGGTAGGAATCGGCAAAAAGTCCGGCGATAAAACTTCGGAAATCTTCGTTGTCGTCCACAATCAACAACAGCGGTGCATCCAGCTTGCTCTGCCCATGCGGGGTAGAGCCAACTTTCTCTTCGGGATTGGCTGATATTGCGACTAGCCCCGAAGACTCAGGTGAAAGATTTTCCGAATAATCGATTGTGCCCGAAATAGGAATTTTCACACTAAAGCCTGACCCTTTGCCCACCTCGCTGTCCACATGGACTTCCCCGTGGTGAAGTTTCACGTATTCGCTTACCAAGTGCAAACCGACACCGGCACCCGTTGTGTTGCCCTTGTGATGATTTTCAATCCGGAAGAACCGTTCAAAAATCTTGTCAATATCTGCCTCATCTATACCCATTCCTGTATCGGAAACTTTGATGAGCAAGGTTTTCTGATCGGAACTCAGATTTTCCACCACCTCCATCCGAACATTGATTTCTCCATATTCAGTATATTTGAAGGCATTGGAAAGCAGGTTGGTGATAATCCGCCCCATCTTTTCATGGTCGAATTCCATCAACAATTTCTCCAACGAAGAAGAAAAGGTGAAATCAATAGCCTTTTGCTTTGCCAAGGTTGAAAACGAGTAACATATCTGGCGAATGAAATCGACAATGTCGCCTTTGGTTAACTTCAGGGTTAATTTATTGAGGTCGAGTTTTCGGAACTCCAAAATCTCGTTCACCATATTCAGCAAGGTCATGGCGTTTCGGCGGATGATGCCCAATAATTCGCGGTGTTCTTCCGATTCTTCTTCTTTCAGCAATTTGTCCACCGGAGCCACAATCAGGGTGATCGGTGTTTTAAATTCGTGGCTAATGTTAGTGAAAAACTTGAATTTCAATTCGTCCACCTCGTGCATTTTCTTGGCATTGAGGACAATCTGAGCTTGCTCGAACTCTTCGGTCTGCTTTCTCAATTTATACTTTACCCATTGCCAAAGGACGGTTAGCAGGATCAAAATGTAAATCAGGTAAGCCCACCAAGTACTCCAAAAGGGCGGTTGCACAATGATTGATAGCTTAAGAGGGGTTTTCGACCACACGCCATCGTTGTTACTGGCATAAACGGTCAGCAGGTATTTTCCGGGCGTAAGGTTTGAATAGGAAACCACACCATCTCCTTTCTTGATGATATTCCAGTCGGCATCAAGGCCATCCAATTTGTATTTATAGATGTTTTTTTCAGGGTGCATGTAGTTGAGAGAAGAAAACATCAGCGAGAAATTTGTTTCGTTGTATTTCAGAATCAATTCATTTAATTCAGAGATTGACCTCTTGATTATGACACGGCCATTGAATTCTTCGTTAGGCTCAATTTGCCTGTTGGAAATCTGCAATTCGGTGAATGTCGGTTCTGGGACAATGTTGTTGGTTGCGATCTTATTCGGATCAAATTCCACATATCCCTTGATTGTGCCGATATATATTTTGCCTTCGTCGTCCTTGAATGCCGCATTCAGGTTGCAAACAGGCGAAGGCAAGCCGTCTTTCGAATCAAAAGTAGTCACCGAAACTGATTCACCGCCGGTTTTGGATGAATAGCTTATTTTGGATAAGCCCTTGCGCGTGCCGGCCCAAACCTGGCGGTTGTTATCTTCCAGAAGCGACACGATTTCATCGTCAGGAAGCCCATTTTCCTGGTTGACATAGGTGTAAGCCTTCTCTTTGGGGTGGTATATCGTAATGCCCTTATCGGTGGCAATCCAGACCAACCCCCGTGAATCGAGCAGAATATTGTTGCAGTTTTCGCCCGAAAGCTGGTCCCGTTTTATTCCAGTATGAAAGGCTGGGCCTTGCCCTCCCTTTTCGGTAATCCAGTTCACTCCTCTATCGGTGCTCAAAAACACATCGTTGTTATGCCCCAGGTGCATCGAAAGAATATAATTTGAGAGAATATTCTTGTTGTTGGAAGTTGTATATCGTGTAAATTTATTCCGTTCCGGGTTCAAGCGGTTGAGCCCTCCGCCCAATGTCGCAATCCACAGGTTGCGGTCTTTGTCTTCGACAATTCCATATACGCTTTTGCTCCCCAACGAGTTGGGATTTTTTTCATCAAATTGGTAGTGGCGAAAACCTTTCCCATCGAAGGCATTGAGCCCACCCAGAAAAGTCCCTATCCAGACAACCGAGCTTTGGTCGGCCGTGATGGAGGTGATGATGTCCGATGAAATACTATTTGGATTGCCTGCCTGGACTCGGTAAATTTGAGTTTGGTTCAGCTTTTCATTGTACCGGATAAGACCCGCCCCATTCGTTCCAATCCAAAGATCTCCATTCTTGTCCTTGAAAAGGCTGTTGCAATCGAACGTTTCGGAATCTTGCCTGAAGAGGTAGAACAGCCGAGGTTTTTTGAATTTGAAAAATTCGGGATGATAGTAGCAAATGCCATTCTTGTATGTGCCTATCCACACAATGCCGTTGTTGTCGCAGTAACCGCTGATCGTGGAATTTTGGCTGATAGAACTTTCGTTGTAAAAGTCGTGGGTCAACACAGTGGATTGGGCTTTCTTTTTGTCATACACATGGATTCCGCCGTGGTCGGTGCCGATCCAGAACAACCCCCGGTTATCCTGGATCACAAAACGCACCAAGGTGCGTGAAATCGGAGAGGAATTGGCATTTTCCAAAAAATTCCACTTGAGGCTTTTCATATCTAAGTAAGCCGTTCCCTTGTCGTCAATAGACGGGTAAATCCACAAATCACCGTCCGTATCGATCAGCATTGTTTTCTCAATGGTTGATTTTGAAGTTAGAAAATATGTGTTTCGAAAATCTAATTTGCCGGTTGATTTATCTATTCGTTCCAATAATCCGTTCCTTAATAAAATCCAAATAAAACGCTCCGAAACAGCGAACCTCATCACATCCCCTTTGCTAAATGCCCCTAACTGCTTTCCGTTTTGCCTGAATAAAATGCTTTTACGGGTTTTGTGATTGAACCAGTAAATACCTGTTCGCCGGTAGTATGCGTATATATCCTTTTCTTTCGAGATCAACACGCGTGCGGGATTCAGGGGAAGGCCTTTAGCTTGGAGCAAGGAATTTATTTCATGGCTAAACGATTCCGTTTTAGGGTCATAAATATCATAAATTGAATCGCTGAGTTGCAGCCACATTTTTCCATCGGCATCTTCCTGGATCTCGATCACCTTGTCCGAACCCATCGTGTTTTGATTTTTCTTATCGTGTTTGAAGATCTTGAAATGATGCCCGTCGTATCGATTTAGGCCAGAATTGGTGGCAAACCACATAAATCCTTTTGAATCCTTAAAAATGGCTGCGATCTGGTTGTTGGACAATCCATCCCCATTATCCAAACGGGTAAACTCGAAGTTTTGAGCTGATGCGGGAAAAAATGGCAATAGAATTGCAATCAGAGAAAGTATTAATTTATTCATGGTTGGCTAAGTGATAAGAATAATATTGATGAATAGCTATTAGCCAGTAGCTGTTAACCAATAGCTATTTCAAAATACATCATTCAACGATTTCAGATCCTTTCACATACAAATATAGTGATTAACAGCTTATTTTTTGCAGTAAAATCGAAAAGCAAAATTTAATACCCTATTTGGAAACAAATCACCCCCTACCCGATCAGGAATATGTCCCCTTAATGAACATTTCAACGACTCTGCCAGATTAAGATTCATTAATTTTGCTTCACAATCATCAACTTGGAAATAATCTAAATCGACATAACATGAAAAAAATGCGACATGCCTACTTGCTGCTCGTTTTGCTCTGCTTCACACAACTCGAATGCCAGTCGGCCTTCACCAAAACAGACAATGGGATTGTTGTCAAAATCAACAGCAAGGGGGAAAACTCTGTGAAAAAGATCAGACTGGAAGTCATCAGCGAAAACATCATCCATGTTTCTGCCACTCCGGAAAATGAGTTCTCGACAAAAGAAAGCCTGATTATCCACAAAAGTTCAAAAAAACAAACGCCATATGATGTGAAGGAAAGCAAAGGCATTCTAAAACTCAGCACGGCCAATATAACAGCCAACGTGAACTTATACAACGGAGAAATATTCTTCACCGACAAGTCTGGCAAAACAATATTGGCAGAAAACAAAGGCGGAGGAAAGCACTTAAAGCCCGTCGAGGTGGGAGGAACACACGGATATTCGCTGCAACAAGTGTTCGAATCGGACAACAACGAAGCCTTCTACGGGCTTGGACAACATCAATCCGACGAATTCAATTACAAAGGCAAGAACGAAACATTGTACCAATACAACACCAAGGTGTCCGTGCCATTTGTGGTGTCTTCCAAACATTACGGCATCCTGTGGGACAACTATTCCCTGTCGAAATTTGGAGACACCCGCGACTACGCCAACTTGGACCAATTCAGGCTGTTTGACAAGACAGGCAAAGAGGGCGGACTCACTGCCACCTACCTGGTGAATGACAATCCAAAAGATGTTTTCACCGAAAGAATAGAAAGCAAAATAGATTACGAAAACTTGGAAACGGTGAAAGCCTTTCCCGCAGCTTTCCCATTCAGTCATGCACGCATTGTGTGGGAAGGCGAGATACAACCCAAAGAAAGCGGCCTTTTCCGCTTCATCCTCTACTATGCCGGATACACCAAGGTGTATATCAACGACAGCTTGGTTGTTCCCGAAAGATGGCGCACAGCTTGGAATCCCAACAGTTTCAAGTTTTCTATCAACTTGAAAGCTGGCCAACGAAACAAGATCAAACTCGACTGGCAGCCAGACGGCGGCGTTTCCTACATTGGACTGAAAGCACTCAGCCCACGCCCCGACAGCGAGCAAGAAAAGCTTTCGTTGTGGTCGGAAATGGGTGACCAAATTGACTATTATTTCATCAATGGAAAAAATTTAGACGAAGTGATCAGTGGCTATCGCACCATTACGGGCAAAGCCCCCGTTATGCCCAAATGGGCGATGGGCTACTGGCAAAGCCGCGAGCGCTATAAAACTCAGGACGAACTCTTGGGAGCACTTTCGGAATACCGCAAACGACAAATCCCCATCGACAACATCGTGCTTGACTGGTCTTATTGGCCTGTGGACGCTTGGGGAAGCCACGATTTCGATCTGAAACGATTTCCCGATGCCAAAGCGATGATCGACAGCGTGCACCGGATGAACGGACACATCATGATTTCCGTTTGGCCGAAATTCTACGCTTCCACTGCCAATTACAAAGAATTTGACAAGAATGGCTGGATGTACACCCGGGCCGTAAAAGACAGCGTCCGCGACTGGATCGGGGCCGGATATATCGGCGGATTCTACGATGCTTACAGCGATGGAGCACGCAAACTGTTTTGGAAACAGATGAACGAAAAGCTCTATTCGAAAGGGATAGATGCTTGGTGGATGGATGCTTCCGAACCCGACATCCTGTCCAATGCCAGCATGAAATACCGCAAGGAATTGAGCACACCGAATGCTATTGGCACTTCCACTGAATATTTCAACACGTATGCTTTAGAAAACGCCAAAGCCATTTACGAAGGACAACGTTCGGCGAACCCCAATCAGCGGGTCTTCTTGCTCACCCGTTCCGGATTTGCCGGATTGCAACGCTATTCCACCGCTACCTGGAGTGGCGATATAGGTACCCGTTGGGAAGATATGAAAGCCCAGATTTCGGCCGGATTGAATTTTGCCCTTTCCGGAATCCCCTACTGGACAATGGACATCGGCGGATTTTGCGTGGAAAAAAGATACGAAACGGCCAAAGAAGGTTCGGAGGACCTCAAAGAATGGCGTGAACTGAACAACCGCTGGTTTCAATTCGGATCATTCTGCCCCTTGTTCCGCAGCCACGGCCAATTCCCTTACCGCGAGATATACAACCTCTCCTCCAAAGGGACTCCAACTTACGAAAGCATGGTGTATTACACCAAGTTGCGCTACCGCCTAATGCCCTACACCTATTCTTTGGCGGGAATGACCTATTTCAACAATTACACCATCATGCGCGCTCTCGTGATGGATTTTGCGGCAGATGCAAAGACACACAACATTAGCGACCAATACATGTTTGGCCCTTCTCTGATGGTGTGCCCAGTATATGCATACAAAGCTCGCTCACGTGATGTATATTTCCCTGAAGGAAGCAATTGGTATGATTTTGAATCCAACAAATACATTACTGGAGGAAAAACGATCCAAGTGGATGCGCCCTACGAACGCATCCCGTTGTTTGTGAAGGCTGGAACTATCTTGCCTGTTGGGAAAGACATCCAGCACACCGGCGAATTGCAAAGCGATGATTTACTACTGAAAATTTATACCGGACAGGATGGGGAATTCACCTTATACGAAGACGAAGGCACCAATTACGATTACGAGAAAGGCAATTATTTAACGATTAAAATAGAGTATCATGAAAAAAACAGGACATTGACTATTGGAGATGCAAAAGGACAATACAAAGACATGCCTCAAACCAGGCGATTCCGTATCGAATGGGTCACAACCGATGGAAATACACATCCCGGCACACCCATTCAATATCAAGGAAAACTTACGAATGTAAAGTTTGACAACAAATGAAAGCAGTTTAACCAGTTTTGAATAAATCAACAAATCTATGAATGAAAGACATTATTTCAGGGAAACATGCAAGACTAAATTTCTCAATGCATTTTTGATATTAGTCTTCACAATCATTTCCAGTTACGCAATGGCACAGAGCATAAAAGTGACCGGAACAGTGAAGGGGGCAGGCGACGCCTTGATCGGTGCCTCGGTGACAGAAAAAGGAACTAGCAACGGCGTCATGACCGATATCGATGGCCGGTTTGCATTGACAGTGAAACCCAACTCAACCCTCGTGGTGGTGTATGTGGGGTTCGAAACAGCGTCTATTCCCATAGGCAATCGCCGCGACATCACCATTGAACTCAAGGAATCCAAGAATGTATTGGACGAGGTGATGGTGGTCGGCTATGGTGTTCAGAAGAAAAAGCTAAATACCGGCGCTAATATCCAAGTGAAAGGGGATGAATTGGCCAAAATGAATACAACCAATCCGCTTCAAGCCTTACAAGGGCAGGCCGCCGGCATATCCATCGCATCCACCTCCGGCCAGCCAGGGTCAGGCATGAAAGTCAATATTCGCGGGCTTGGCACTGTGGGTAGCGCAGGGCCTTTGTATATCATCGATGGCATAGAAGGAGATATAACCGTTGTGAACGCCTCGGATATCCAGTCGATAGATATCTTGAAAGATGCTGCTTCCGCAGCCATTTATGGGGCTCAGGCCGCCAACGGCGTAGTTTTGGTGACTACCAAACAAGGCTCCAAGGACAAAGCTCAACTGACTTTTGATGGATACTACGGAGTGCAAAACGTAGCACGCAAGATCAAGATGCTGAACGCATCGGAGTACAAAATGATTATGAACGAGCAAGCATACAACTCAGGATCGTCCGCATACGATTTCAGCTCGATGGACAATCTGGCCGATACCGACTGGATTAGCCAGATGTTCAAGAAAAATGCCGCGACTCAAAACTATTCTTTGGGAATCAATGGAGGCTCCAACCAGTCAACCTATTCCATTTCCCTAAGCTACATGTCGCAAGAGGGAATCGTCGGAGGCAAGGCTGTGTCAAACTATGAACGTTATGGATTCAGGGTCAACACCGAACACCGATTATACAAAGAGGCGCTCAAAGTGGGGCAGCACCTGAATTTCAATTATACTAAAAACAATGGGATTTATGTTGGAAACCAATATTACAACACCTTAAGGGGAGCCTTTCAAACATCACCGCTCTCGCCTGTATATAGTGACAACAATGCCTATGACAGCCCCTACAACGACACGAGCAACTCCGATTGGAACACTGGCGATGGCAACCCTTACGGCTCGATGATGAGCAAAGTCAAAAATAAAACACTCGGGCAAAAATTGACGACGGATTTGTATATGGAACTGGAACCGGTAAAGAACCTGAAACTAAGGACAACCTTGGGCCTAGACTATTACTCGTCTCAATATCGGTCTTTCACTCCCCTGTATCAATTCTCAGTCTATGACTACAACACGGAACACACAACCGTGACTCAAACTATGTCCGAAGGACACACTCTGACATGGACAAATACCGCTTCCTATTCCTTGAACATCAACAAAGACCATGCTTTCAATATTTTGGCTGGAATGGAAGCTACCCGCTACGAAGGAACTTCTTTGTCTGCCTCCAATTGGAACCTTTTGTCCCAGTTTGATGATTTTGCCCACGCCTACATCAGCAACACCACCGGTACGGCATATATTGACGATGACGGGAATGTGGTCGAGACTTATACCGCCACGGGAGCTCCGGCCAATGAATATAAAAGAGCTTCTTATTTCAGCCGTCTGGGATACGACTACAAAGAGAAATATTTGTTCAATGCGACACTTCGCTACGACGGATCGACCAAGTTTGCAAAAGGACACCGCTGGGGATTGTTCCCTTCTTTGTCCGCAGGTTGGCTAATTAGCTCTGAAGATTTCATGAAAAGCGAATCCTCTTGGCTAGACTACCTGAAATTCCGCATCAGCTGGGGGCAGGTTGGTAACCAAAATATCTCCGATTACCAATACACCACTTTGATGAATACTTCCACGAGTTATAGTAGCAGCAACGCTGCCGCCTATTATTCATTCGGAACCAGCGGAACCAATACCGCGGGTTCATACCCTACAGGTATATCCAACTCCAACTTGACATGGGAAACATCCGAGCAAACAAACATCGGTTTTGACGGCAGGTTCTTAAAAAACAGGTTGGGGGCAAATCTCGACTTGTATATCAAAACCACCAAAGACTGGCTGGTAGAAGCACCTCTGCTAGGGACATCCGGCTACAGTTCGGTATATATCAACGGCGGAAACGTGAAAAACAAGGGGATTGAGTTGGCTCTCTCTTGGAACGACAGCTTTGGAAAACTACGCTATAACCTGGGTGTCAACGGCGCCTACAACAAAAACAAAGTGGGGGCCATCCCGACCGAAGACGGCATCATCCACGGGACAACCAATATGCTTTATTCCAACTCCGCAGAATTCTACCGCGCCGAAAACGGCCATCCAATAGGTTATTTCTGGGGATATAAAACTGCCGGGATATTTCAAAACGAACAAGAAATAGCAGACTGGATTGCCCAAGGCAATGGAGTCCTCCAGAGCAAAGTGAAGCCGGGTGACGTGAAATACGTGGACATGGACCAAAACGGCACGATTGACAGCGACGACAAGACGGACTTGGGCAACGGGATTCCCGATATGACCTATGGGTTTAACATCAGCCTGAATTACGGGCAACTTGATTTCTCCCTGAATGCCGCTGGCACTGTGGGAAACGACATCGTCCAATCTTACCGCGACCACTCTGGCAAGAAAGGCAACTACACCTCCGCCATTTTGGGCAGGTGGACAGGGGAAGGCACTTCCAACAAATTGCCACGTGTTACGGAAAGCAATATCAACTGGCAATTCTCCGATTTGTATGTGCACAAGGGCGATTATCTCAAAATCAGCAACATAACGCTCGGGTATGATTTCTCCAAATTGATCAACTACAAATATATCAGCCAGATGAGAGTTTACGCACAGGTTCAGAATGCTTTTACATTCACCAAGTATGACGGCATGGACCCCGAAATCGGATATGGAACATCTGACTGGGTTTCAGGAATTGATCTTGGCTATTACCCCCGCCCAAGGATCTACTTGATGGGCGTTAGCTTGAAATTTTGATCCCCCCTTTTACTAATCAGCCCGTCGGGATTCAAAGGCCGAGGTCCTTCGAAAGCAAGAAGCACATCTCTATCCTCAAGCTCCTGTCAGGGAAATAACATTTCATCAATTTAAAACAGAAAACAATGAAAAAGTTTCAAATATATAGTTTTATTTGTGCAATAGCCTTCGCCTTGTTTTCGTGCGCAGACGGTTATTTGGACACAAGCTCGAAAACCTCGCTCACCGAAGATGAATATTACAAGACCATCGATGATGCCGAAATGGCGTTGGTGGGTTGCTACGACGGCTACCAACGAACCGTTTCCGATGGCGGACTTTCCTTCTATGCCACCTCCGAAGTGCTATCAGACAATTGTTTTGGTGGAACCGGCAATTCCGACGGCCGCAACTATCAAGTATTGGACAGGTTTGATCCCTCAGAATCTTCTTCCGACAACGACCTGTTCAACACCACTTGGCGCAGCTACTACACAGCTATTGCGAGGTGCAACAAATTGTTAAACAAGCTCGATGACATCTCTTGGGGGGATTCGACGGCTATTCGCCCCCGGATTGAAGGGGAAGCCCGCTTCCTGAGAGCTGTCATGTACTTTGATTTAGCCCGGTTGTTTGAAAGGATACCCCTCCTGACGACCACCACCATGGACAACATCGCTCAATCGGAAGCCACAGAAACGTACCAACAAATTGTTTCAGATTTAAAATTTGCTGCCGATTCGATTCCCGCCAGTGCCTATCCCAAGTCTAAGGCCAGCACCAACGACGGACGCGCCACTTGTTATGCCGCCAAGGCTCTTTTGGCTCGTGTCTATTTGTTCTATACAGGATATTACGGTTCCAGCGACTTGGGTGTCACCAAAGCCGAAGTACTGCAAGGTTTGGAAGATATTATCGATAGCGGGGAGTATTCTTTGGTATCAGACTTTGCTTCCCTTTGGCCTGCTTCAAGTTATGTGCCTGACGAATCCGACAATACCCTCGACACATCGCCCTATGCTGGCGAAGGGAATTCAGAAACCATTTTTGCACAAAAGTTCAACAATACCCAAGATTACAACGGCAATGTCGATGGCAACCTTTTCATTGTCATGCTGGGAATGCGCAACACAAATTGGTCGCCTTACGGAAAAGGCTGGGGAGCATGTACCGTCAACCCTGATTTATTCAATGATTATTCGGATTCCGATGCCCGCAAAGCAGCTTCAATCATCGATATAGCAGGAGAAGGGGTTGAGGATTATGATACCGGCGATCAAAGGGAATATACGGGCTACATGATCAAAAAGTATTCGCCAACCTGCCTGCCGGATGGCACTTCCAATACCGGAGGAGAAGGGGATTTCCAAATATCCCAAGACCAAGACTACGTCATTGTCCGATATGCCGATGTCTTGCTTATGGCAGCCGAACTCGGCAGCACAAACGCCCAAGACTATTACGACCAGGTAAGGGAAAGAGCCGGTTTGACTACAAAAACAGTCTCCCAAGCCAACATCATGGAAGAACGCCGGCTCGAATTTGCTTTTGAGGGAATCCGTTATTGGGACTTGCTTCGCCAAGGCCTGGCTGTTGCTGCATCCGCAATAGCTGGAACAACAACTTTGTTGAGTGGCGACGTGGACGACAAGGTGACGATCTTATCCTCCAACATCGTCACCACCCGTGGTTTCATGCAAATTCCCCAAACACAAATCACCTTGTCCAACAATGTCCTGACTCAAAATGAAGGATGGTGAGGAAACCTATCCGGCAATCATCAACCAATTTAAAACATGGGTATTTATAAATTTTTAAAACGATGAAGACAATGTATAAAAATAGATGGCTTTATATAATAGGGATCGTGTTGCTCAGCTTTGCCGCATGTACACCGGAGCAAGTTGAAACAGGAGCGTTTGTATCCAAAAGCGACCTCAAATATTCGATCACCCAAGACGTGGATGATCCCAATACGATTTACCTGGAGAGCCTCACTCCAGGTGTCATCCCCCGCTGGACAACTCCGAGCGGTTATTCGACACGCGTAAAAGACACCATCCAGATTGCATTTGCCGGTGATTACAACTTTGTGTATGGAGCTATTTCCTCCGGCGGCTACGTGGAAGCGGACACCCTCCAGCTAACCCTCACCACAAACAATTATAGCTATGTGGACGACCAGTTGTGGACATACCTGTGCGACGGTGTCGGGTATGAGAAAACATGGTATCTCGATCTCGATTCGTCTGGGGTTAGCTATTATTTTGATGGCCCTCTCTATTTCTATGGTACAGCCGATAGCTGGGAGACGGTGACCAATGGGACCACCGTCAGTGGCGATTCATGGAATTGGTGTCCCAAATGGTCTGAAAATACCTGGCTGATGGATGCAACCGATTTTGGCTCTATGACTTTTAGTTTGATAGATGGACCCAACGTGACTGTCGTTCACAAAAGCATCACTTCCAGAGGCACCGAAACCGGTACTTACTCTCTTGATGTGGACAATCACACCTTGACAATGACCAATGCGGGAATATTACACGACATAAATAGAGACGGAGTAGTGCTTGACTGGGGTGATGTCCGGGTAATGTCCTTGACTGAAAGCACGATGCAACTGGCGGTTTTGCGTGATGCCGCCTTGTCCGGAGACGGTGCCTGCTTGCTGGTTTACAATTTTGTAAGTAAAGATTATTATGACAGCAACGCCTCCTCTTCAGAGTAAGCTGGTGTTTTGCCATTGATGACACTCAAATAAGCCGGAAGAAAATGCCTGTGAAAGAGATCTTGTTTCCAATTCTCCCGGAAGGGCATTTTCTTTTTACTAAAAACAAAATATCATGAACATATACAAGTACTTGCTTTTTTTCATACTAATTGCCGGACTCCTTGCTGCGTGCGGGGAATCCGAAGAGGCGATGAGCGAAACCTTATCCTATGGCTCCTTATCCATTGACCAAGATAGCCTCCATTTTGCATCCTCCGGGGGAAAAGACACCATCAACCTCACGAGCGATGTGGTCTGGTTCATCACCTTCCAATCTTCATCCTGGTGCAGGCCCTCCATACAGACAGCCAAAGGGAATGCGAAAGTGATTGTCACCGCGGATGAAAACGATTCAACGGCTTTCAGGACCCAAACTTTTACCCTCTCTGCTGCGGGACACGACACTATCGTTATCACCATAACTCAATCCAGCACAGAGGACGAAGACGAAACGGATTATTCCGAATACATCACTCCCGACCAAACCGATATGCGGGAGTTGGATGCATTGGAGTTTTCGAAACTGATGGGAGTAGGCTGGAACATAGGCAATTCCTTGGAGTCCATCACTGTTAGCGGCGGGGTATATTCCGGCAGCGAAACATCTTGGGGAAACCCCTCCGTCACGAAGCAATTAATTGATTCGGTGAAAGATGCAGGTTTTAACGCTATCCGGATACCAGTCTCATGGTCCCACAAGCTCGACAACACATCCACTTACAAAATATCCACTTCGTGGAAAAAGAGAGTGGCAGAAGTGGTCAACTACGCCTTGGACAACGACATGTTCGTCATCATCAACGTCCATTGGGATGGCGGTTGGATGAACGACCCTACTTATGATAGCCAAACGTCCATCAATGCCAAACTTGATTCCCTTTGGAAACAAATAGCCATCTATTTTAGGGATTACGATGACAGGCTCTTGTTTGCAGGAACCAACGAAGTGCATGTCGCTGATAACTATGGGACACCGACTTCGGAAAACATTGCCGTTCAGAATTCGTTCAACCAGACTTTTGTCAACGCTGTCAGAGCTACCGGTGGCCGGAATTTCTACAGGCAATTGATTGTCCAGGCCTATAATACGAATATTGAAAATGCTTGCAGCTATTTGACCATGCCCGACGACCAAGTGGAGAACCGCTTGATGGCCGAAGTGCATTTCTACGACCCTTACGATTTTGCTCTTCAAGAAAGCACTGGCTATACAACACAATGGGGTGAAAACTACATCGGCGGAGATGTTTCTTCTTGGGGGCAGGAAGATTGGGTGGACGAGGCCTTTGGCATGATGAAAACATATTTCGTGGACAAAGGAGTTCCCGTGATTCTCGGAGAATACGGTGCCTTGCTCCGCACAATGCTCGACACGGATGCAGAGGCTGCTCATGTTGCCGCACGAAACTATTACCTGAATTACATAACCAAGACGGCCAAAGCAAATGGATTGGTCCCCTTCTATTGGGACAACGGTGTCACCGGAAACAACGGATTCGGGCTATTTGACCGTAGCACTGGGCAAAAAGCACATTCTGACGCCATAAGTGCCATCATCAGTGCCGGGAATTGAAAAATAGTGAACAAGGAAACAAGTGAACAGGCAAAGTCGGATTTTGGCTCGAATCACTCACAGCGAACCTTAGTTATGAACAAAAAACATTTCACATGGGATTGATATTTCGCTTGACGCTATTGGTTGTGGCGTTGGTTTTCGCACATCCGGCTTTTGCCGGAGATGTGCAGAATTTCAACAGCGGATGGCGGTTTTCGCTTTCGGCAGACACCCTTGCATGCCAACCGATATACAATGATGTGGATTGGCGGATCCTGGATTTGCCGCACGATTGGAGCATCGAAAGCGATTTTTCGTTGAAATATCCATCCACTCCGGGTTCAGGTGCTTTGCCCGGGGGAATCGGTTGGTACCGGAAAACCTTCACCATGAACAGATCGGCAAACAAGAACTATTATATCGATTTCGATGGCATTTACTGGAACAGCAAGGTTTGGCTCAATGGCCATTTTCTGGGCTATCGTCCAAGCGGCTACATCTCGTTTCGATACGATTTGACCCCATACCTAAATACTTCCGGGAAAAATGTCATCGCTGTTCAAGTGAACAATTCGCAACAGCCCAATTCCCGTTGGTACACAGGATCGGGAATTTATCGGAATGTGTGGCTAACTACCACGAGTAAAGTACAAATTGCCCATTGGGGAACTTATGTGACAACGCCAAAAATATCCGATTCCAAGGCCCTCGTGGAAGTGGAGACCTCTATCGAGAATACAAATGGACAAGTTGGAAAATTCGAATTGAAAACGATCATCAGCAATGCAAAAGGGGCTAAAGTGGGAGAAACAACCACACCTGCATCTTTTGCAGCTGGTAAAAGCCAAACGGTCAAACAGGAGATTTCCATCTCGGGTCCAACCCTTTGGTCTGTGGAAAAGCCTTACCTCTACCAAGTGACAAACATCGTTTTGCAGAATGGCAAGCCTATCGACCAGCAAAACACCTCCTTGGGTATTCGTTTCTTCCATTTTGATGCCGAAAATGGATTTTTTCTAAATGGAAAACCGCTAAAAATCAAAGGCGTTTGCATGCACCACGACCTGGGTTTCCTTGGCGCAGCGGTGAACACCCGTGCCATTGAACGGCAATTGGAGATTTTGAAGGAAATGGGATGCAATGCGATCCGCACTTCGCACAACGCACCTGCCCCCGAATTGCTCGACTTGTGCGACCGCATGGGATTTATCGTGATGGACGAAGCTTTGGACATTTGGCGAAAGAAGAAATCACCATTCGATTATTCCAACTATTTCAACGAATGGCACGAACGGGATTTGACCGATCTGATTCTGAGGGACAGGAATCATCCTTCCGTCTTCCTCTGGAGCATTGGCAACGAAGTGCTGGAGCAATGGTCGAATATCAATGCCGACACGCTCAATTTGCAGCAGGCCAACCTGATTCTGAACTTTGCCAACACCCTCAACAAAAAGGATTTGGACACCACCTCGTTGCACGTGAATTCGCTGTTGACCATCAAACTGGCCGACATCGTGCGCAATTTAGACAAAACCCGTCCGGTGACGACGGGAAATAACGAACCGGAACCGTCCAACCACGTTCTCCGTTCGGGAGCGATGGATATAGTTGGATTCAACTACCATGAGTACAACTGGGGCGATGCCTTCCACAAAAAGTTTCCCAACCAGAAATTAATCATTACCGAATCCACCTCCGCATTGATGTCGCGCGGCTACTACGAAATGCCTTCCGACAGCATCCGCATGTGGCCAAAGCGGTGGGACATTCCCTTCGACCGTCCCGTTCATCATTGTTCTTCTTACGACAATTGCCACGTGCCGTGGGGAAGCACGCACGAAAAAAGCTGGAGTTTGGTAAAAAAATACGACCACATTTCGGGGTTGTTTCTTTGGACGGGATTCGATTATTTGGGCGAACCAACCCCTTTTTGGTGGCCATCGCGCAGCTCCTATTTTGGGGTGGTCGATTTGGCAGGATTTCCGAAGGATGCGTATTATATGTACCAAAGCGAATGGACAGACAAGCCAGTACTGCATATTTTTCCTCATTGGAATTGGGAAGCAGGAAAGACGGTGGATGTGTGGGTGTATTACAGCCAAGCGGAGGAAGTGGAACTCTTCCTGAACGGAAAATCATTGGGAAAAAAACAGAAACAAGGCGACACGCTCCACGTCATGTGGCGAGTACCGTTTGAGGCTGGAACATTAAAAGCCGTTTCGTCTAAAAACGGAAAAGTGGTGCTGGCTCAGGAAATCCAAACGGCAGGAGATCCAGTCGCCATTCGGTTGAAAGCAGACCGAAACAACCTCAAGGCTGATGGCCAGGATTTGTCGTTTGTGACGGCAGAAGTGGTTGATTCGAAAGGCATAGCTGTACCGACAGCCAATAATTTGCTGCGCTTTTCGGTTGTTGGTGAAGGATTTATTGCTGGAACGGACAACGGCGATCCCACCGATTCCTCGTCTCTGAAAAAGCCCGAACGGCACCTTTTCAGCGGGAAAGCATTGGTCGTTATCCAAACTAAGAAAAAAATTGGAAAAATTCGGTTAAAAGTTTCTTCAAATGGATTAAAAGATGCAATTTTGGAATTGAACCTTCATTAGCGAATTTGCATATCAGCCTGTTCGCTGCTCTAAAAAAAATCAATATTATGAATGCCTTAAAGTCATTATTTCTAACCAGTAGCTTGCTGCTTGCTACCTTATCGCAGGCAACGGTGAAACTACCTGCCATTTTTTCCGACAACATGGTTCTGCAACAGAACAAAGCCATCCAAATATGGGGCTGGGCTGACAAGGGAGAAACGGTGGAAGTTCGTTTCCGGAATCAGACTCGCAAAGTGAAAGCCGACAAATCGGGCAACTGGGCCATTGCCCTTGACCCGCAAACACATGGCGGCCCTTACACCCTCGAGGTGAAAGGAAAATCCAATCACATAACATTCTCCGATGTACTTATCGGCGAAGTTTGGCTCTGCTCAGGCCAATCGAACATGGAATTCGCCGTGAAAAATGCCAACAATGCACCGGTAGAAATCAGCCGTGCCAATTTCCCGCAAATCCGTTCATTCAACGTCACCAAAGCCATCGGCACACAACCCAAAAACGACTTCGATGGTAGTTGGAAAGTATGTTCGCCCGCCACTGTCGCCGATTTTTCGGCAGTAGCCTATTTCTTCGCCCTAAACCTCTACAAAGAACTCGGGATTCCTGTCGGTATCATCAACTCCTCGTGGGGCGGCACCGACATCGAGACTTGGATCAGCGAACCCACTTTCGATCAATTGCCGGTGCAATTCAGCAAACGGTATGACGGAAAAAAGATTGATAACATCGACCAATTCCTCAAAGACAATAGTTCCCGCAAAGTGGCCTATTTGAAAGCAATGGACAACGACCCTGGAATTTCTGAGAAATGGTTTTTGCCCGAAACGGACATTGCTTCTTGGCCAACCATGCCGATTCCTCAATTGTGGGAGGGCTTGCTGGGCGACATCGACGGCATTGTGTGGTACAGCTTTTCACTTGATTTGCCGAAAGAAGATGCCGGAAAAACAGCCGTCATCCAACTGGGGCCAATCGATGACAACGAAATCACATGGGTGAACGGCCAAACTGTCGGACACACCGAGGGATACACCCTCAACCGGCAATACAGCATTCCTGAAAACGTGCTGGTTGCTGGCAAAAACCGGATCACCGTGAAGATCACCGACTTTTATGGCGGTGGCGGATTTTACGGAAAGGCGGAAGATATCTACTTGGAAGTGAACGGAAAAAAATACCCTTTGTCCGGAAATTGGCACTACAAGCTGGCGGTCACCAACAAGCAATTCAACTTCGTGGAGCCTTCGCCAAACATGCAGCCATCGTTGCTTTTCAATGCCATGATACATCCCATCACGAGGTTTCCGATCGCTGGAGCGATTTGGTATCAGGGAGAAAACAATGCGGGACAGGCATATAACTACAAGACCCTCTTCCCCACCCTTATCAACGACTGGCGCAAACAGTGGCATGCGGAATTCCCGTTCTATTGGGTGCAGTTGGCCAATTATTTATCCAAAAACGAGGCACCTTCCGAGAGTAATTGGGCAGAGCTTCGCCAAGCTCAAAGCTTGACTCTTTCTCTGCCGAATACAGGCCAAGCCATTATCACCGACATTGGCGAAGCAAACGATATTCATCCGAAAAACAAACAGGATGTGGGACGCCGCCTGGCACTGATTGCATTGAACAAGACGTATGGGAAAACAAACCTGGCGTATTCAGGGCCTACCTTCAGATCTATCGAAATAAAGGGTCCAAAAGCCATTATTTCGTTCGATCATATTGGCGGAGGGTTGACCACGACAAGCAAATACGGTTATGTGGAAGGATTCTCCATAGCAGGAAAGGATAAAAAGTTCGTGTGGGCAAAAGCCTTTATCGATGGAAACAATGTAATTGTGTATTCAGACAAAGTGAGTGAGCCTGTGGCCGTGCGTTTTGCATGGGCCAACAATCCCGATGTGAATCTCTACAACAAGGAGGGATTGCCAGCCGCCCCTTTTCAGACAGACGACTGGAAGTGGTCCACTCAGTATTAATTTCATTTAATGGTTAAGAGGAAAAGGCTTGCATGGGATATGTAGGCCTTTTTGAAGTTTTACGGGCGACTTTCAAGCTATAAGCTCGCAATTATATTCTCGTTTAACCCATATGAATTCGACCTAAAACAAAGCGTGGGAGTGTTTTTTTCACGCAGGGAGCGCAAGGGTTTTTCGCATAAGTCGCAAAGACTAAAAATTCACTCTCGGCGTTCTTTGCATGTTTTTCCCTTTGCGCCTTTGCGTGAAACTGTATTTTTTCACGCAGAAAACACAGGGGGTTTCGCAGAATTCACAGCGATTAATAATTTTCCTTTGCTAATTCCGTGGTTAAATTAGGTTGCATAGCATGCCATCGTTTCGACTACTTAGGTCGAACTGATGCTAAAACAGAGAATGACAGGCTTATACTGAAAAGGGCTAAAAGCGATCGCTGCAGCTTATCACCGGACCTTGCCAAAGCCCTCCAGGATTCTAATTGATACTATTGAGCAGATCCACTTTGTTCTCGTTCACCAACTTCAAAATCAACTCGCCAAACAAGGTGTTTTGCCAAGCAAACCAAGGGCGGGTGAAATTCGTTGCATCATCCTTGTGGAAAGACTCGTGGATAAAACCTGTTCCCGCATCCGTATCAAGAAGCATTTTCACACATGCCTTGATTTCATCGTCATTTTGGCTGGTAAAAGCCTTCATCATGATGCTCATTGGCCAAATCATGTCATATCCGATATGCGGGCCACCGATTCCTTCGCCGGCTTTCCCCTTGAAGAAATAAGGATTATCCTGGCTCCAAACAAAACGGCGGGTATTCTGATAAACACGATCGTTCTTGTTCACATCGCCCAGATAGGCCATTGCCAGTAGGCTCGGTGCATTTGCATCATCCATCATAAAGCGATTACCAAATCCATCCACCTCGTAGGCATAAATAGTGCCGTATTTCGGATGTTCGTAGGTAGCATATTTTTTGAGCGCCGTTTCCACTTCAAAAGCCAGATCGGTACATTGAGTAGCCAGATCAGCACGCTTGTTCACGACATTCAGGATTTCCGCAGCCTTGCGCAAGGAAGTCACCGCAAAGAAATTGGATGGAACAAGAAATTGAAGGATGGTGGCATCGTCCGAAGGCCGGAAGGAAGAAGCAATAAGGCCTACAGGGTTCACTGGATTTCCCAGACCTTGATTGCTAAGGCTGTCAAACGGTTTCTCTGTTTTGCGTTGGAATCTATATGGTCCATGATCGTTTTTACGTTGTTGTTCTTTGAATGTTTTCAGGATGTTCGTGATCGCTTTTATCCATTCTTCATCGAAAACACTTGCGTCTCCCGTCTCTTTCCAATATTCGTAAGCCAATCTCAATGGATAGCAAAGCGAATCAATTTCCCATTTGCGCTCATGCAATTCAGGCTTCATGTCGGTGAGGTCGGACATCCATTCTCCGTCAGGCACAGGCCCGTCGTTGAATGCATTGGCATACGGATCGATGTTGATACACAAAAACTGGCGGCGTATCACCCCTTCGAGCATCTTCCTGAGTTCGGGATCTTTGTTGGCCAACGGCAAATAAGGCCACACTTGCGCACCCGAGTCGCGCAGCCACATGGCATGGATATCGCCAGTGTAAACAAATGTGTCGGGCTTTCCGCCCTTCAATCGGTAATGAACCGTAGTTTCCAATGTATTCGGATAGCAATTTTCGAACATCCATGCCAATTTGGAATTCCTCAACAGCTTCTTCACTCGAACGATTTCGGCCTCCACGGCCTTCGATGCAAATAAACGCTCTTCCACTGGTGGACGGTTACTTTTATAAATTTGAAGTTCAGGATGACTGTTTACGATCGCAGTATTATCATTGGGCAGCTTATATTCTGCAGCGCGAATGCCAATACTATATGCGAGCAAAGCGGTGGAAGCAATGTATGCTCCGATGTTTCTATTTTTCATGCTATAAAATAATGATTAATATTACAACGTTTGTTTTTTGAAATAGTTGTGTATCTCTCATCTTTTTGTAGATATGAAAAGGAGCCTCACGGCAGTAGTTTGATGGCTCTATCGGGCAGGTTGCGCTACCGCTTTGAGAAAGAAGCCACTCCCCTATTTTCAAAATATTTCGAATTTAAAAATTTGCAAAATCGAATAAAATGTAGTAATATTGCATCCGCTTTTGAGGATCACTCAAAATCAGGTCCTATAGCTCAGTTGGTTAGAGCATCTGACTCATAATCAGGGGGTCCTTGGTTCAAGCCCAAGTGGGACCACTTAAGCAAAAAAGAGATAATATTTAACTATTGTCTCTTTTTTCTTTTTATCTTACAACGAGTCGAAATCAGAATATAAAGAACTTATATTCTGACAATTACAATTCCACACAAGGCAAGTTGGCTTTGAATCCAACAAGAATTTTCTTTCGTCCCTTCGCGGTCCGAGCACCGTATTTTAGTCGATTTACGGCACTTTGTACACGGTTTTTGTACACTGTTTGAGGGATTTAGAGGATGGTATGATCTTTACCATGGAAATCACCGGTGTTTATCGTAAAGATCTGACTCATTTTCTGTATTCAAACGGGCAAAAAGTGTCAGTTGTTTTGGCCAACAAGATGAAGCACTTTGCTAAAAGCTTGAACATGAAAACCAAAACAGACAAAGCCGATGCTCAAAGATAGCCCAATACGACTTGGCACTCCATCCGCCAGGGGATAAAGGCTTGTATTTTTATTCTAAACTTCACTCATCTCTGAATAAAAATCCATTTTTCCGCGCTTATGGTTAGGATATAGCTACCTTATAGGAACCTTATAGCTACCATATAGCTACCCTATATGGAAAAATATGGATGGACGTGAAAAAATATACAAGTGTGGGGTTGCGGATATGCAATAAAAGGAACAAGGAGGAACACCATTTTCGCATCTTGCATGCGATGCTTGAAATCATTATAAGGTGAGTTCGACAGATGTAACGGAAACTATGGCGTGTATATTGGATACAGTCTTTACGGAGTAGCACACAGTCCCACGGAGTAAATAAAAAAGTCTTGTACAGTAGGTCAAAGATGTTATACAGTAGATCAAAGGTCTTGTACAGTAGGCCAAAAATGTTGTACAGTAGATTAAAGGTCTCGTACAGTAGGTCAAAAATGTTATACAGTAGATCAAAGGTCTCGTACAGTAGGTCAAAAATGTTATACAGTAGATCAAAAATGTTGTACAGTAGATCAAAGGTCTTGTACAGTAGGCCAAAGGTCTTATACAGTTGGTAGTATTTACGTAACCCAGCCTTATCTATTTTTGTTTTTAGAAATTTTCCGTTAAATGTACTCCCGAGAGGGAAATAACCAACTTCTTGCATTATCTTGATTTGAAACAGATAGAGAGTCTCTCTCTGCATTTAGCAGGTTCTGATCCCGCATGCACTTTGTCCCAAGGCGACACGCTTCCTATCTTGAGAAATAACATTTAATTAAAATTTATGCTAACTTCGCATGATTAATATATACGAATATGAACCGAATAAAGGCTGTATTCGAAGGATAGAAAATGATTCGGACAGCAGCCAATACTGGAAGCTCTTTTTGAAATAACAGAGATTCCGAAAGTTACACCCAAAGACTTATTAAAAGATAAAAAATGACAAGCACAGCGCAAAGAGCAGAATTACAAAATAAGATATGGAAAATAGCCAACGATGTTCGTGGCTCGGTGGATGGATGGGATTTTAAACAGTTTGTCTTAGGCACTTTGTTCTATCGCTTCATTAGCGAAAATTTTACCAATTACATTGAAGGTGGAGATGATAGCATTGACTATGCAAAATTATCAGATGATGTAATAACACCCGAAATAAAAGACGATGCGATAAAAACCAAAGGTTACTTTATCTATCCAAGTCAACTTTTTGTGAATGTTGCCAAAACAGCCAATACAAACCCCAATCTGAATACAGACTTAAAAGCCATTTTTGACGCTATAGAAAGTTCTGCAAATGGTTATCCGTCCGAACCGGATATAAAAGGATTGTTTGCCGACTTTGACACAACAAGCACACGACTTGGAAATACTGTTGAAAGCAAAAACCTCCGTTTAGCTGCCGTTTTGAAAGGGGTAGAAGATTTGAATTTTGGAAATTTCGAGGACAATCAAATCGACCTTTTTGGTGATGCTTATGAATTTTTGATTTCCAATTATGCAGCCAATGCGGGAAAATCGGGAGGTGAGTTTTTTACGCCACAACACGTATCAAAACTCATCGCACAACTTGCCATGCATAAGCAGACTTCTGTAAATAAAATTTATGACCCTGCGGCAGGTTCAGGCTCTTTACTTCTGCAAGCCAAAAAGCATTTCGACAACCATATTATTGAAGAAGGTTTCTTTGGGCAAGAGGTGAACCATACCACTTATAACCTTGCCCGTATGAACATGTTTTTGCACAACATCAATTACGACAAGTTTAATATTGCCCTTGGCGACACGCTTCGTGACCCACATTATGGCGATGAAAAACCCTTTGACGCCATCGTTTCTAATCCTCCTTACTCTATCAATTGGATAGGAAGTGATGACCCAACGCTGATTAATGACGACCGCTTTGCACCGGCTGGCGTGCTGGCACCCAAATCAAAAGCCGATTTTGCCTTCGTGCTTCATGCCCTGAGTTATCTTTCGCCAACGGGCAGAGCGGCCATTGTTTGTTTTCCGGGTATCTTTTACCGCGGCGGAGCAGAACAGAAAATTAGAAAGTATTTAGTGGATAACAACTTTGTGGAGACCGTTATCTCCGTAGCACCCAATTTGTTTTTTGGCACTTCCATAGCCGTAAATATTCTGGTGCTTTCAAAACACAAAACAGAAAATAAAACGCAGTTTATAGATGCCAGCGGCGAAGATTTCTTTAAGAAAGCAACCAACAACAATGTGCTTACCGATGAACACATTGAAAAGATTATGGAAATGTTTGATAGCAAAGCCGATGTGGAGCACGTGGCTAAGACTATCGACAACCGCAAAATTGCAGAAAACGATTATAACCTTTCGGTAAGCTCATACGTAGAAGCCAAAGACAACCGTGAGCAAGTAGATATTGTACAACTAAACGCTGAGATTGCCACCACCGTGGAGAAGATAAATGCACTACGTGCTGATATTGATAAGATAATAAATGAAATTGAAGCATGAGCGAGTTAGAAAAATTATTACAAGGCGTTGAGGTGGAGTGGAAAACGCTGGGGGAGGTGGCGGAAATTTACGATGGAACTCACCAAACACCCCAATATACTGCTTATGGTGTACCTTTTGTAAGTGTTCAGAACATTAAAAATATATATGCTACCGAGAAGTATATTTCTGTTGATGACTTTAATAAATACAAATACAAGCCATACAAAGATGATCTTTTTATGACAAGAATTGGCGACATAGGAACTTGTGCAATAGTTGAGAATGATGAGCCACTTGCATATTATGTCACATTGGCATTGATTCGTGTAAATCATAATATCATACTATCTCGTTACTTAATGCATTTAATTGAAAGTAGTAATGGTAAATCAGAACTTTATAAAAGAACTCTTGTACATGCAGCTCCTATTAAAATTAATTTAGGCGAAATAGGTAAAATTAATATCCCCATCCCCCCGCTCACCCTTCAAAAAGAAATTGTACGTATTTTAGATAGTTTTACAGAGCTTGCGGCGGAGCTTGCGGCGGAGCTTGCGGCTCGTAAAAAACAGTATAACTACTATCGTGAGCAGTTGTTGAGCTTTGAAGAGGGAGAAGTGGAATGGAAGACATTGGGGGAGATTGGAGAAATTCGTCGTGGCACTGCGATAACAGAAAAAGAAACAAATCAAGGAGAATACCCTGTTGTAGCAAATGGCCCCAGTCACAACTATTATCATGATCAAAGTAATCGGAGAGGTGAGACAGTTGTTATTGCAAGATCTGGGGCGTATGCAGGTCTTGTTAGTTACTGGGATATTCCAATCTTTCTTACTGATGCGTTCAGTATCCACCCAGACAATAATATCCTTTCCACTAAATTTCTTTATTATGCTCTGAAAAAGGATCAAACCAAAATACACAACATGGCTAAGGGTGCAGGCGTGCCGCATGTTCGAGCAAATGATTTTGGAACTTATGTAATCCCAATTCCTTCCCTCGAAGAACAAGCCCGCATTGTTTCCATTCTTGACAAATTCGATACGCTCACCACGTCTATCAGCGAAGGTTTGCCAAAAGAGATTGAATTAAGAAAAAAACAATATGAATATTATCGGGATTTATTATTAACGTTTCCGAAATCCGTAGGGGCAGACCTGCGTGTCTGCCCTGTATAGGGCGAACACATAGGTTCGCCCCAACAGGTTCGCCCCAACCGTAAATAATTAAAAAATATGACCTACAATCCACAAAAACACCATCGCAAATCCATCCGGTTAAAAGGATATGATTACACACAGGCAGGATTATATTTTATAACCATTTGCACACAGAACAGGTTATGTTTGTTTGGCAAAATCCGTTCGGCTGAAATGATATTGAATGATGCCGGAATGATGATTGAAAAATGGTATTATGAATTGGAAAATAAATTTTCGGATATCCGTTGTCACGAAATGATTATCATGCCCAATCATTTTCATTGTATTGTCGAAAACGTAGGGGCAGACCTACGTGTTTGCCCTAATACCAATAATGCCGATGCCAATACCATGATTGGCAATATAAGGGGCGAACACATAGGTTCGCCCCTACATCGGGTGGTGCAATGGTTTAAAACAATGTCCACAAATGAATACATACGTGGGGTTAAAACATTGAATTGGCAACCGTTCAATGGCAAATTATGGCAACGCAATTATTGGGAACATATCATTCGTAATCAGGATGGATACCAACGTATTTCAGAATATATTATTAACAATCCGCAAAATTGGGATAACGATACATTAAAAAATAATGACAACCTATAAAACCATAGCAGAATCAAATAACTTCATTGTACTTGATAAATTTACCAAATATTCAGAGGTAAATGAGGCACCTGCTGTTTATCAAACAGAGGCGGCACTTGAAAAGGAATTTATCCAAGACCTCATTAATCAAGGGTATGAAAATCCGATAAACCTAAATACACCAGAAGCGATGTTGGTGAATGTAAGAACACAACTTCAATCGCTTAACAATGTAGCGTTTTCGGATGGAGAATGGATTCGTTTTGTTGAAGAGTATTTAGATAAGCCAAGTGACAATCTTGTTGAGAAAACAAGAAAAATACACGACAACTATATCTACGATTTCGTTTTTGATGATGGTCATATCCAAAACATCTACTTGGTTGACAAAAAGAATATTGCACGTAATAAAGTACAGGTAATTTCACAATTTGAACAAAAAGGAACAAATGCCAATCGTTATGATGTAACCATATTAGTAAATGGTTTGCCTTTGGTTCAGGTTGAATTAAAAAAACGTGGAGTTGCTATTCGGGAAGCGTTTAATCAAGTTCATAGATACTCCAAGGAAAGTTTTAATAGTGGCAATTCACTTTATAAATACATTCAGATTTTTGTCATTTCAAACGGCACGGACAGTCGCTATTTTGCTAACACGGTTGAGCGGAACAAAAACAGTTTTGACTTTACCATGAATTGGGCTAAGGCTGACAATACCTTGATTAAAGACCTCAAGGATTTTACTGCTACCTTTTTTCAAAAACATACCCTTTTAAATATTCTGCTTACCTATTCTGTTTTTGACACAAGTGATACGTTGCTCATCATGCGACCTTATCAGATTGCAGCAACAGAAAGAATTTTGTGGAAAATCAAAAGTTCGTTTGAAGCTAAAAAATGGTCAACCAATGAAGGAGGTGGATATATCTGGCACACCACAGGTTCGGGAAAGACGCTTACCAGTTTTAAAGCGGCACGTTTAGCAACGCAATTGGATTTTATTGATAAAGTATTCTTTGTAGTGGACCGTAAAGACTTGGACTTTCAAACGATGAAGGAATATCAGCGATTTTCTCCCGATAGTGTGAATGGTTCTGAAAGCACAGCAGGTTTAAAGCGAAATATTGAAAAGGACGACAACAAGATTATTGTAACTACGATACAAAAACTAAATAACCTCATGAAAAGCGAGGGTGATTTAGCCATTTACCAAAAGCAAGTGGTTTTCATTTTTGATGAGTGCCATCGTTCTCAATTTGGTGAAGCCCAAAAGAATCTGAAGAAGAAGTTTAAAAAGTTCTATCAATTCGGTTTTACAGGAACACCAATCTTTCCGCAAAATGCCTTAGGTGCTGAAACTACAGCAAGCGTTTTCGGTCGTGAATTGCACTCGTATGTCATTACGGATGCGATTAGAGATGAAAAGGTTCTGAAATTCAAAGTTGACTATAATGATGTTCGTCCTCAGTTTAAGAGTATAGAAACTGAAATAGATGAGAAAAAACTCAGTGCAGCAGAAAACAAAAAAGCGTTGCTTCATCCAAAACGCATCAAAGAAATATCCGAATACATCTTGCAGAATTTCAAGATAAAAACCCACAGAAACCAAGGAAGCAATGTGGGCTTTAATGCCATGTTTGCCGTGAGTAGTGTTGATGCTGCCAAGTGTTATTATGAGGAAATAAACAAGCTGCAAAAAGATAGCGATAAGCCATTAAAAATTGCAACAATCTTTTCCTTTGCTGCAAATGAAGAGCAGAGTGCAATAGGAGAAATAGTTGATGAGACCTTTGAGCCTTCTGCAATGGATATTACTGCCAAGGAGTTTTTAACTAAAGCTATCTATGACTATAACGTCCTATTCAGAACCAGTTATGGCGTTGACAGTAATGAGTTTCAGAATTATTACCGTGACCTTGCCAAACGTGTAAAGAACAAAGAGATTGACCTAATTATTGTAGTCGGCATGTTCCTCACTGGCTTTGATGCTCCTACACTCAATACACTCTTTGTTGACAAGAACTTGCGTTATCACGGTTTAATTCAAGCCTTTTCACGTACCAATCGTATTTATGATGCCACAAAAACCTTTGGGAATATTGTCACATTTAGAAACTTAGAAACAGCAACAGTTGATGCCATTACTCTTTTCGGGGATAGCAATACTAAGAACGTTGTACTTGAAAAGAGCTACAAAGAATATTTAGAGGGATTCACAGATATTGTTACCGGTGAAGCACGCAGAGGTTATGTTGAAGTAGTCAGAGAGTTAAATGAGAAATTTCCTAACCCTGATGAAATTGTAAAAGAGAAAGACAAAAAAGACTTTGCAAAACTATTTGGGGAATATTTACGAGTAGAAAATATACTCCAGAATTACGATGAATTTAACCACCTTAAAGCATTTCAGACAATTGACATAAATAATCCTGAGGCAATAGAAGAATTTAAAAAGACTCATTTTGTGACAGATGAGGATATTGCCACAATGCAAAAAATTGAATTGCTCAAAGAAAGGACGGTTCAGGATTACCGTTCAACTTATAATGACATACGTGACTGGTTAAGACGTGAAAGATTTGGAAAAGAATCAGAGGAATCAAAAATTGATTGGGATGATGTAGTTTTCGAGATTGACTTACTAAAATCACAAGAAATAAACCTTGATTACATTCTTGAATTAATCTTTGAGCATAACAAGAAAACAAAAGACAAAGACACTCTAATTACTGAAATACGCAGGGTTATTCGTGCAAGTGTTGGAAACAGAGCAAAAGAAAGTTTAGTTGTTGATTTTATAAATGAGACTGACCTTGATACACTTCAAGACAAAGCGAATGTTATAGATTCATTTTTTGCATATGCACAAAGCAAGCAGAAAGCAGAAGCACTCGAATTAATTACAGAAGAAAATCTAAATATAGAAGAAGCAAAGCGATATATAGCGGCTTCGTTAAGACGTGAATATGCAAGTGAAAACGGAACAGAACTCAATGCTATTTTACCGAAAATGAGTCCTTTAAATCCTCAGTATTTGAGTAAAAAGCAAAGTGTTTTTCAAAAGATAGTATCGTTTGTAGAGAAGTTTAAAGGAGTTGGAGGACAGCTTTGAATGCGGACAAAGAATATCTTTGAGCCAAGCTTCGTTATTCCATCTCGCCATATTCCCGAATCTTCCCCTCGCAAATCCTCTTTGTAATATCCCGAAGCAATTCCACTTTAGGTAACAGAGCTTCAATATCTTCTTTGGTTACGAGAAAATCAGGATTGTATCGGGCTTCCACGTAAGCATCTTTCAGAAGGGTAAACAGCCGCTTCTCTTCGGCAGTATCTCTCCGGAACACATTGGACAATTCTGACGAATGCCCCTTGACGGATGCAGATAATTTGGCTAAGTTGTGCTGCTTGTTGTTTCTTAGGGTAAAAGCTAGGCGGATGGCGTAATAGTAATTTTCTGTTGCTTGATGTAGCATGAAAGAAGCCATTTTGTAAGTTCCTTTCTTATAATTATAGCCAGCGTCATCTAAAAAGTTTATTCCATTCTCAAACTTCTCATCAAAATACTCCTGAGCCTGTTGCTGTATTTCTTTGAAATTGAGCTTGCGGCGTCTGGCTAATTTGAATTTACCACTGTCATAGAGAACAATCCCTTCCTGTTTTACTTGTGTGTAGAAGTAACGTCCCTCTTCCAGTTGACGGTTCAGGGTCTTGAGGTCGTCGTTGATAAACTGCACAGGTGTTTGATGCTCGGGATCCTTGTAATACAGGTCGTCGATATTGTCCAGCACGTTCCCCACTTTTTTGTCGGAAATGCCGCTTGTCACCACCAGGATGTCGTAATCGGACATAAACGAGGTGGGAATGCCAAATTCGATCCGTTCGTCATGCTCCACAAACTTTCCCGTGGCGTGCCGTAGAGGATCACCAATTCGGTTTGTGGCAGTCGTTTGTTGATCTCACGGACAAGGAAAATCAGGTCTTCCTGCTTTCTTTGGGGCAAATAGGATATCGATTTTTTCATTCTGTGCGGTTTAGGTATAGCAAAAATAATTATTTATTGCCGAACGGCGGTGCATTTTCCCAATCAATTTTAACTAAAGGTAGGGAAATAAATTTTTTGGTATAGGCGCTTAGGCCGCACTGATTTTTATAATTTGCTACTTTTGTAGCATGAATGAACGAAAACGATTTTTAGGCGTGAACTCAATCAAGTTTTACAATACTTTTAGCTCAGATGAAGTCTGCTATGAATACATATCAGCAATCAAATGGAATGATAACGCTTATCAATGTAAAAGATGTGGTCATACAAATTTTTGCAAAGGAGTAAAACCATTCTCAAGAAGATGTACAAGATGCAAATATGACGAAAGTCCCACTTCAGGAACCATGTTTGATAAATGTAAGTTTCCTCTGCACCTGGCTTTTCATATTGCATTTAAGATAAGTACCAAAAAGAAAGGAATGTCTTCTTTAGAGTTGTCTCAAGAATATGAACTGCGACAAAAAACTTGCTGGGAGTTCAAATGGAAAATACAGCAAGCAATGCAAAGTAGTAAACGGCATTTAATCAACGGATTAGTTCATGTTGACGAATTCTATATTGGCGGTGAAGAAGAAGGAAAGCGAGGTCGTTACAAAGGAGAAAAGAAGCAAATCATCTTTTTGGCCCGTATTTAAAATACAAATTGTTAACTTGATAAAACTCAAGTTCTACCAAATCAACAATAATATAAATCGAAAATGGGCTTTTAAGGCTCGACTAAAGAAATACAAAGAATCAAATATAGAGTTTACGAAAATATTAAAGAAAAATCCAACGAATGACAGATACATAGATTGGTATAAATCTAACAAGAAGAATGAAATTGATCGAATATTTTGGGCATTTATCATTTTAGGACTTGGATATTATTTTGTTGTTCTCATCTTACAATTTTCCGGACATAGAATTGAGAATTTGATTTTGAGAGAAATTGGTCTTGCGACAGCTTTGCTAGCAATTGTGGGATCTTTTGTTTGGAAAAAGTTGATTGACAAACAAACTATAAAATCGAAATAAAAAAATGACCACATAACACACGCTCTTAGGTCGTTAGGGGCAAAGGCAAAAAATAAAAAATGCGGAGAATAAACATCATTATTGCCGCATTTTGTGCGGGATATATTTTGTCGTGCGGTGAATAAATTGTATTTTTACCGCAAATCTAGCGGAGAAATAGAAATATGTATTTATACGACAATCAAAACTGGCCAATCTTTGAGTGGAATAGTGAGAAACTATTACCATTACTTGCATATGTGAGAAATCGACAAGGAAAACTCATTGGAAAAATGGGTGCTTTGGGTTTTGAACTTCAAAATGAAGCAAATCTTGAGATATTGACAATTGAGATTCTAAAATCGACAGAAATTGAGGGTGAATTTCTTGACAGAGAACAAGTAAGGTCGTCGATTGCAAGACGTTTAGGATTAGATATTTCCGGACTTGTTTATTCTGAACGAAATGTGGATGGAATAGTTGATTTGATGCTTGATGCAACAAAGAAATACGACAAAGAACTAACAAAAGAAAGACTTTTTAGCTGGCACGCTTCTCTTTTTCCAGCGGGACAAAGCGGAATGTACAAAATAATTATAGGAAACTGGCGTGACGATTCGACCGGACCAATGCAAGTTGTTTCAGGGGCTTTAGGAAAAGAAAAAGTTCATTATCAGGCTCCACCTGCAAATCAACTGGAGAATGAAATGCGAATTTTCTTCGATTGGTTTAACCTAGAACAGAATCTTGACCCGGTTTTAAAAGCTGCAATTGGACACTTGTGGTTTGTAACGCTTCACCCATTTGAAGACGGAAATGGAAGAATTTCAAGAGCATTAAGTGATATGTTGTTAGCACGTTCAGACGAACAATCATATCGTTTTTACAGTATGTCGACACAAATACGGAAAGAAAGAAATTCTTATTATGACATTTTGGAGAAAACACAAAAAGGAAGTTTGGAGATAACTAACTGGCTTGTATGGTTTTTGAATAGCTTATTACATTCGATTGAAAGTTCGGAGAAATTACTTGAAAAGGTTATTTATAAACACGAATTTTGGCTTCAGAACACAAAAGTATCAATAAATGAAAGACAGCGAAAAATACTAAATATGCTAATGGACGACTTTGAAGGGGTTTTGAACACGACAAAATGGGCAAAAATCGGAAAATGTTCACAGGACACAGCGTTGCGTGACATTCAGGATTTAATTGAGAAGAGAATTCTTGCGAAATCTGAACAAGGCGGACGAAGTACAAGTTATGAATTGAAAACCAAGTAATTGCCCCAAGAGACAGCCCCTAACATGCGCTCTTGTCCACAGGCTGGCCGACGTGCAATTGGCAGGTTTTACTCCCGCATTAGCTTCGCTGATTTTCAATTCACCTTGTCGTTCCACGACTGCGAATGCTCCCGCAAACCGCCAAATGCCCATAGCCTCCGGAATTAGCGGTTATGCAGCCAAAAAAGACAACTATGTTCAAGTATAAAAATAACTCATAAAACAACAGATATGATATTAGATGAAAACCTTCAAGAATCAAAATCAGAATTAAAAATATCTGATAAAGAAATATTCACGAAAATTTGGACTTCACCGCGTTTAGTTTTTAAATACCTCAATGACAATACATATGATAAATATGTTACAATTTTGCTAGTATTAGGAGGAATTACAAGAGCATTTGACCGGGCATCTGCTAAAAGCTTGGGTGACAATATGTCTTTAATTGCGATATTTGCTTTGTGTATCGTTCTTGGTGGATTGCTCGGCTGGATTGCATATTATATTTATGCGGCTATACTGAGCTGGACTGGGAAATGGCTAAACGGTCAAGGAAATACAAAATCATTACTACGAATGATAGCCCATGCAATGATTCCGTCCATAGTTGCTTTGGTATTGCTGATACCGCAAATAGTTTTTTTGGGTAATGGAGCTTTTCAAAGCAATATAGATATTAATGGTAGTGGATTGGTTTCTATTATAATATTTTACACGACTTTATTATTGGAGATTACTCTTGGGATATGGACTTTCGTGATTTTTGTGATAGGCATCTCAGAAGTCCAAAAAATTTCAATAGGAAAGGCTATCCTGAACCTGATTTTATCAGGATTAATAATACTTGTCCCAATTACATTGCTCACGCTGATAATTACTTTAGTAAGATAAATACACATGCCGCCAACACACAAGATAGCCAATAAGGGCTTCAGTGGCGTTTTGAAAAACAATAAAATAATCAAACAAAATTAAACTGAAAACCGCCTAACCAGCTAATGCATAGATCTTCGTGCGGTCGGAATGGCCCTCGATGGGCGTAGGCTGCGTGCGGAAGCGTTCGGCGTAGCTTCCAGCTATGTCGTAGTTAGAATCAAGGCTCTGCTTTGAATTTGGCAGATTTGCGTTTCTATGATGAAAAGCGGGAGCTTTTCTTTTAGCTGCGACGTAGGCAGAGCCTACGCCGAACGAGGGGTGGAAGCTTTCATCCAATAGTTCTCAATGGCATAGTGCAAGACAAATACAGCAGACATTGAAATTGTCTGGGATAAATGTCCAAACAAAGGCAGTAAAAAAAGGCATACCGAAATTTTTCAAAATTGGGGGAAAGGTTTGTGCCGTTGTTAATGGTGCAATTGTTGCATACGATATCGGGAATGAATTATATAATGGAAACTATTACACAGCGGGAGCCCACGCTTTGGTTTTTGGTATTGGAGAAGGACTCAATCTTGTTCCGTATGTTGGACCATTATTATCAATAGGGGCAACCATGCTTGAAGAAAAATACGGAGATGACCTGTATAAATTCACAAAGGAAAATTTAGATAATAAATAAAATTACTTGTTTTCAAATAAGCAACAATCTCATGATGAAAATATATGATATTATTTTTTACGCCAGTTATAAATTAGGCAAAAAATCAAAGAACTTTAATGATATACCAGCTTTAGGAGG
>Ga0316602_10000110_pt1 | contig 84016 bp, 68 predicted proteins | sample OWC_soil_day10_C_FD_203103 | JGI IMG/M metagenome (GOLD analysis project Ga0316602, IMG submission 203103) | Wetland soil microbial communities from Old Woman Creek delta, Ohio, United States - OWC_soil_day10_CT | ecosystem: Environmental > Terrestrial > Soil > Wetlands | place: USA: Ohio...
GGTCCTGCGGGACGCCGGGGCCATCGCCCTGGGCTCCGGCATCGGCGTGGCCGTCTTCCTCCTGGTGCCCAGGAATCCCCGTCGCCAGGCCAGGGACGCGGTGGCCATGATCCGCAAAGACCTCCTCAGGATCCTGCAATTGGAGGCGGAAGCAGACCCACAGGTCTGGCACGCCCGGGGCTCCCGCCAGATTCTGCGGCTCTCCCTCCACATCGGGCGCGCCGGAGGCGAACACCCGACAGGCATGCTGGCCACCCTCAACCTGGGTCGGGCCATGATCGACCTCCACCAGCTGGGCATGCCCACCCCGGTCGGAGCTATCGTCAATGGCGTGCTTCGCCAGGAAGTGACACCCCAGCAGGGCGTCCAGGGACTGCGGAGCCTGGCCGAGGGCGACCATGACGAGCAACGCAAACCCAGGATCCAGCGCCTGGCGGATACGCTGGAACAGGCCGGGGGTCTGTTGACCTTTGGCCTGTCGCGACAGCGAGTCTGAGCTTCCGGATTCAAAGGGAACGGCCCAGCTTGGGGTCATCCGAAGCTGATAACGGACAGGATTCAAATCAACGAATGCCCTTTGCATCCGTGTGCAGGCCGTCAGTGACTTTGAATTGGTTGAGATATTGGATATCCCGGGACAGGGGTGCCTGACCAGCGGCCTTCACGAGCTTTTGCCCTTCAGGTGAAAGGGCGAATTCGAGGAAGGCCTTCAATCTGGGCTCAAGCCCCTTCTTGGGATGTTTATTGACATATAGATAGAGGCAACGGGAGTAGGGGTACGCCCCAGATGACACAGAGTCCGGTGTGGGCTGGACGGGATGATCGGTCCCGGATGGATAGACAGGAAGGGTCCTCAGGGAGGAGAAGTCCTCGACAAGATTGGCCATGCAGAAGCCATCAGGATCGGAGGCCAACGCTTCCGCCATGGCCATGCCATCCGGGAGGATGGTAATCGGAATTCTGGTCTCCATCTGGTGGGGGAAGAAATGAGCAATGAGCCCAAAGACACTGGAGTCGAGGGAGCGCCCGTAACGGACAATCTGCCGCTGCGCCCAGCGGGGATCCACCACCCCGAGATCGCCCCAGGTGAGAATGTCCTTGGGCCATCCCATGCCGCGATTCGTGGTCATAATGGCGTCGATCTGTTCGATCCGGATGCCCTTGACAGGGTTTTCCCGGTTGACCGCGACCACGAGGGCATCCATGGCCACGGCAATCCGGGTGGGGAGGTACCCCCACTTCTCCCGAAAGGCGGCCAATTCGTCCGGCACCGCATCCCGGGCGATCATAGCCATCTGGGCGGAGCCCTCGGTGAGATCCTCCAGGCCTTTATCCTCTCCGGAGACGCGAACCTCCATGGAGAATGAAGGGTCCTTGGACTTGTAGGCATCCCCCCAGAGGGATACGGCATACATCAGACATTCGCCACCGGTCGCCACCAGGGGCTTTCCGGCTGGGGCCTGTGCCCGGAGCCCCACCCCGAGGGCCATCAGCAGGCCAAAGGACAGGAATCTGAGCATATTGAGGAGGTTGCACCAAGCACGCGGGGACCATTCATTTGTAGTCTTCTGCACAAACGCCTCCATTGGGGTCTGCCCCGGACAGTCAACAAGTGGGCCGGGAACCTCATATGGCAAATCCCCGGCCCGCCGTCATGTTCATCCGTTAAAACCACCTGGATCAGAGTCAGGCGGTGACCTTACCCTTCATCTCGGCATAGAGCTCCGGCAGGAAGGAGGCAAGGTTGGCGTATTCGTGGATGTTGTGGATCGCCAGGCCCTGGGGGATCTTGCCCGGCACCTTCACGAAGGGCGGGAGCACGCACTTGGGCTTGCGATTCTTGACCTTGTAACCCATCCAGAAGCGGGTCCGCATTTCGATACCATCCTCGGTCTCGCGGATGAAGTGGCACATCATGGACGGGGCCCAGGGCCGCAGGAAAAAGGCGCCTACGGGACGGGTCTTGCCCCAACCACCCACCAAGGTTCCCACGGCCGGGGACTTGAACCGGGTCATGTCGAAACCCATTTCCTCCGGTGGCAGGAATTTGATGAGGATGTCCTCAGGGCCGCTTCCGATATCTTCGATCACGTGATGGGTGGTGCCCTGAAAGCGCTTGACCGCAGGGGTCGCCGGATCCAGCACCCGGGCCCGCTCCGCGGAATCCGGAATCGAGATGCCGTGATGGTAGGCCGGGTACCAGATCTTGTAGCGCAGGTCTTCCAGGGCATGCCAGCCGAACCACCAATTCATCATGTCGACGGTGACCCCGGGCATCTTCGTCAGGTTGGCAATGTAGCCCGCGCCATTCGGCAGGATGCACCAGCCGGTCTCAACTTCGTGATAGCCGGGATTCAGGAGATCGTTGATGTTCTCGGGTCGCAGAGCCTTGGCCGGATCCATGGGCCGGGCCATCAGCTCCAGTCGCGCGGGATCGGGAGCCGCGGGCTTCCGGGTGAAGTATTTTGCGTAGGGCTTGGCCTGCTCGGCAGGCGTCAGGTCCATAGATCGCATCGTCATCCTCCTTCAGGTCAAGCCTTGGAAACCAGGTGGTCCAGGGCCTCTTCCCGGGTCTTGGCGAAATACTGATCCTTCACCACCGCCTGGGCGATGATCCGCTGGATGCCCTTGATGCCCACCAGGGCCGTGTGGATCGAGCCCAGGGCGGCTGCGACGGCCTTGGTGCTCTCGACGGCGGCTGCCTTCAGCGCATCGTTCGCGGAGCTGTCGGTCACATCGCTGAAGACCAGGTTGATCCGGTTGGCGATGCACATCTGGGTGACTTCAGGGAAAAGGCTGGCCGCCTTATCGGGGTTCATTCCGACGCAGTTGAAGAAGACGACCTTCTTCCCCTTGTGTTCGATGACCTGGACGAATTCGGACATGGGTTGTCTCCTTGTGGAATCAGGCGTGGACGGCGGAAACCATGGCCTTGTAGTTCTCGGCCTTGGCGTTGGTGGGCATGTCGCAGCCCTGGCTCAGGATGAAGCCTTCGGGGCCCACCTCCTCCACCAGGCGCCGGGAGTAGGCGTAGACCTCGTCAGGCGTGCCCAGGGCCAGCTTGGCGGCCTGGACATCGCCCATGAGGCACATGTGGTGGCCGACGCTCTTCTTCAGGGCAAAGATGTCACTGGCCCCATCGAGCTGGAGGATGCACTTGCCCTTGGGCAGGCTCAGGAGGAACTCGGCATCCTGGGTCCAGTCCTGGTCGCAATGGAGCAGGGGAATGGCCCCTTCGGCAATCACGGCATCCACGATCCGCCGGAAGTGGGGGTAGACGAACTTTTCCTGCTGCCGCTTGGAGAGGGAGCCGCGATTGGAGCGACCGAAGCCGATGAACACGCCCATCGGGTGGGTCTGTTGGATCGTGGCCTTCAGGGTGGACAGGGTGCTCTCCATGGCGATCTCGCTGGCCTCCAGAACCTTCTCGGGGATGCGGAAGGTGTCTGAAACGAAGCGGGCCATGGAGCGGATGCCGCTGAACTGTTCGAAGGGAATGGCGGCGATCGCAGGGCTCAGGATGGGCAGCCCGGCCTGGATCACGTTCATGGTCGCCTGAGGCAGTGCCTCGAAGGCCTCCCCCAGGTGGGCGAGGGTATCCGGGAGGTTCTCCTCCAGGTGCTTTTCGTAGAACTCGTCGTAGCCCTTCTCGATGATGAAGTCGTAGTCGGACTCCTTCATGAGCTCCGTTTCGTGGATCTGGTAGGGCATGTCCTCGTGTAGCTCGACCCCGGGGATGTCCACCTTGCAGCCCATCCCCATGCTAAGCAGGTAGGGGCTGAAGAGGGCGAACTGGGTCCCGTCGATCTCGCCCATCTCCTGGATGGTGCTCAGCATGATCTCCGCTGCCAGCTTGGGGTTGGCGCAGAACTCGGCCATCTTCGTGCCGGTATAGCGGGCGGCGAAACCCGTGCAGGTTGTCACCACGGGCACCCGGTCCGGTCGGCCCAGGGCCACGGCGGTCTGGATTCGGTTCAGGCGTTCCTGGAACAGGTCTTGGCTGGTTTTCATCTCTTCACCTCCGGATGGAGTCCCCCCAGGCCATGCAGCAGACGGCCGTCGGGGATGACGGAAACCGTGACGGCAGGCCCCTCGCATGCATCTTCGAAGCGGGCGGACCAGAATGAGTGCTGATATGAGTATCGGAAATGCGATATCGGAAATACACCAGAAGGGCTTAGCACTTACGACGAGAGACTTAGCATTTCCGGCTCTCCGGGGTCTACCGCGCCGCTATCCGGCTCCGGTAGTGCTCCGGCGTCTCGTTTGTGGCTTTGAGGAAGGCCCGGGTGAAGCTGGGGGGCTGGGCAAAGCCGAGGGCAAAGGCAACCTCCTTCACCGACAACCGTGGGTCGGAGAGGAGTTGCTGGGCACGCCGGATCACGATGTCGTTCTGGATGGCCCGGAAGGAAGTCCCCTCCCGGGCCAGAGCCGCACGGAGCGTGCGTTCGGAGACCTCCAGGCACCGGGCGACCTCCGGGAGGTCCGGGAGCCTGTCCGGCGCCGAATCCCAAAGAATCCTTCGGATCTGGCGCTCCAGGTAGGAGCGGCCGAACTCCTCCTTGAACATGGCCTGGAGACGGGCCGTACAGAAGGCCTGGACACTCTCCTCCGCCAGGGCTGAGGGGAGCGATGCCCAGGCAGCCGGGATCCTGAGCTCGTTCGCGGGCTGGCCGAACTCGCACTCGAAGGGCAGGAAGCGGCGGTAGAGGTGGGCGTAGAGGGGGGCCGGATAGGCGAAACGGGCACGGCACACGGACCAGTCCTGCCCCGGGATGGCCTCGGAGATGAGCCGGATCCCGGTGGCCGTGGCCTGCTCGATCAGGGGGGCGCAGAGGGCCAGGGAGGGCGGCGAGGCTTCGTAGCGGCTAACGGACCACTCCCCCTCGATCCGGACCTGCAACCGCAGAAAGTGACCCCAGCAGAACTCGAAGCCGTCCACCGCCGCCTGGTTCACCTGCCCCAGGGTGTTCTGGGTCAACACGGCGATCCCGGAGAGCCCGTAGGTGCCGTAGCGCTTGCGGCTCCCGAGCTTGAGCCCCAGACCAGGTATCCGGCCCGTCCCATCCACCCACTGCAGCGCCGTGATGTATTTCTCGAAACTGAGGCGGCCGGAAGGCTCCTGGAAATCCGAGGTCTCCAGCCTAAGGTCTGCCAGGAGCCCGGCGTAGGCCGCACCCATTCCCCCCTCCCCCATGACAGCCTCCAGATCCTCGAAATAGTGGACGAGGATTCGGTGCAGTTCGATTTGGAGGGTGGGCTGGGGCATGGGCGGTCTGCTCCCCATTCTCGATGAGGTCTCTGCGGGTGGCTAGTGTGGTGTTTCGGTGAAACGCGGACCATTCGAACGTATCTGACACCACACTTGGTTGGGTTTGGGGGCCCGGCAGTGCCCTCAATGGGGTGGCAGCCGTTCAGCTTCCCCCAGCCCGGGACTGCCCGGTGAGGCAGCGCATCACCACCTCGAACACGCCCGAGATCAGGTCCTCGCCCCGGGCCTCCAGCTGCAGGAGGGGGTCCACCATGGACGAGCCCGCGAAGATGTTGGAGATCGGGATGATGGTCATGAAGAAGAGCAGGGTCGGGTCCTGCTCGGGAATGACCCCCAGGCGCATCCCCTCCTCCAGAAGGGGCCGGGTCTGCAGGTACGAGGGCATGATCAGGCGCTCCCGGACCACCGCCTGGCGCTCGCTGGGACGGACGGCCTCCTGCAGGATGAAGAGTCCGTAGTCCGGGATCTCCGCGTTCACCCGCACGTACTCCCTGTAGAAGTCCTCCAGCCGCTCGCGGTAGGGCGCCCCGGATTCCGCGATCTCGGCGAGGCTGCGCCGCCGGGGCGCCATCCATTCCACGAGCCTTGCCACCGCCGCTAGCCAGAGATCGGACTTCGAACCGAAGTGATAGATCGCCAGGGCCGGGTTGACTCCGGCCTCCCGGGCCAGATCTCTCAGGTTGACCGCCTCGTATCCCAGCCGAGAGAAGGCGGGAATGGCCTTCCCGAGAATCGCCTCCCGGCCATCCACCGCCCCGCCCCGGGGCCTCCCCGATTTCCGCCGAGGGGCATCGGCCGTCTTGGGCGTGTCGTTCAAAGCGGTCCTCCGGATGAGTCTCCCCAGGATATTCGGTTTCAATTCCAAACAATACTTTAAATAGCAATCTAGCACCCTCATTAATTAAACAGGTGTTGCATTTTTAAACGGACGGATCTAGCCTAAACCCGTCCCTTCACATTTCCGAGCTTTCCCCGCCCCCTGGCCCCCAGGAGTCGGGGCTGCCCGAACACACCCCCACCCGGTCCCGCGCACCGTCCGCGGGCCCCTTCACACTAGGAGCAACACCTATGGATTTCTTCGACGAAAACGGTCAGAAGATCGAGTTCCTGTACAGCCCCATGAGACCCATGGATGCACCGGAAAGTCATATCGTCCCCTTCAATCCGGGGACGGTGATCCTGGAGAAAGGCTATGTCCACGAGCCGGGACGCCTGCCCCTGCCTGTGCCGATCCGCTGGGATCAGGATGTTACCATTCCCCTTCGGGACGGCGTCAAAATCTATGCGGACATCTACCGCCCCGTCGAGGATGGGAAGTTGCCCACGGTCCTGGTCTGGACGCCCTATGGCAAGCAGGGCGGATGGTTCAGGGTCAACGTGACCCCCGATCGGGTCGGCGTGCCGCGTGACTGGGTCTCCGGCCTGCAGGCGTTCGAAGCCGCCGATCCTGCCTGGTGGGTGTCCCAAGGCTATGCCGTCGTCGTCGCGGATACCCGCGGAGCCATGTTCTCCGAGGGAGACCTCCGCTGGTGGGGTCAAGCGGGATCAGAGGACCTCTACGACGCCATTGAATGGATTGCGGCCCAGCCTTGGTCCAACGAGCGTGTCGGCATGGCTGGGAACTCTCAGCTCGCCATCCTGCAGTGGTTCGGAGCGGCGTTGCAGCCTCCTCACCTCGCGGCCATTGCCCCCTGGGAAGGCATTTTCGATATGTACCGGGATGACATCTGTCAGGGCGGCATGATCAACAGCGGTTTCCTCCGAGACCAGATTATGGCCCACAAGAACGGGCTCAATCGGTATGAAGACCCTGCGCTGATGATCGAGAATTACCCCCTCTATAACGCCTACTGGGAGGACAAGCGCGCAAAGGTCGATAAGATCGAGATCCCGGCCTATGTGGTGGCCAGCTACTCCAATCCCCTCCACGCCAAGGGGACCTTGAACGCCTTCAACGCCCTCAAGTCCAAAGACAAGTGGCTGCGCATCCACAACATGCAGGAGTGGCCCGACGGCTACATGCCGGAAAACGTGAAGGATCTGACCCGCTTCTTTGACCGCTATCTCAAGGGTGAGGACAACGGCTGGGAGAAGACACCCCGGGTGCGCATGACCGTACTCGACCCTGGCGGGGTGGACGAGGTCAACCGGCCCAGTGAGGCATGGCCCCCCATCGGCATGAAGCCCAAGGCACTCTTCCTGGGAACGGGCGGCGCACTGCTGGATTCACCCGGCGTACCAGCCGCAATCCAATATGCGGCAGAAGGTGAGAGCGTCATCTTCAAAATGCCCATCACCAAGGAAACGGAGATTGCGGGCCCCATCAAGCTCAAGCTCTGGGTGGAAGCCAAGGGGGCCGATGACATGGATCTGTTTGCCCAGGTTTACAAGACCGACGCAGCAGGCAAGAAGCTCTACCACATCGCCTTACCTGGCGAGGCCGGCGAGGGGCTGCGGAAGATGATGGCGGAGACCGGCAAGGCACCCGTGATGCTCACGTTCGCGGGACCCCAGGGGCGCCACCGCGTCTCCCACCGGGCCCTCGACCCACAGCTGTCCACCGATCTCCAGCCGATCCACGCGCATGTCCGCGAAGAGCTGCTCTCCCCCGGCCAGATCGTGCCGGTCGAGATTTCAGTCTGGCCCGTGGCCATGAAGCTTCACCCCGGTGAAATCCTGTGTGTTGGCGTCGGCGGAGGGCCCTTCGAAACCTTCGCTTTCCCCGGCATGCCTGGTGCCGACAAGATCCTGACCCGTAACCAGGGCACTCACATCATCCACATGGGCGGCAGCCATGACTCCCACGTGCTGGCCCCATTCACCTTAGGCTGATCATTTCACCAATTAACCCATATATCACCTTGAGGGTAACGACTGATGATACAAGAACCCGATTATCCCAACTTCAGGTGGTTCGTCCTGCTGGCTCTGATTATCGCCACGGCAGCCTCCACCGTGCTCATGATTGCTCCAGCGCCCCTCATCGGCGAGATTTCGACCGCACTCGCCATCCACCCGGGCCACGCCACGACCCTCATGATGGGAACCTGGCAGATTGTCGGGGCCACCTCTTGCCTGGTGGCGGGGTTCTTCGTCGATCGCTTCGGCCCCGCAAAGCTGATGGTCGCAGGGTGCATCATCCATATCGTACCGAGTCTGCTGTTTCCCCTGGCCGGAACGCACCTTGGATGGCTGCTGGCCTTGCGTATCGTCCAGGCCTTGGGTATGGGCCCGATCAACGCAGTCCTGGGTGTCCTAGCAGCCACCTGGTTTCCCGTCCGCCAGCGAGGGGCAGTGGCGGGGCTCCAGGGAATGTCGACGTCGGCAGGTGTCCTGCTCGGATTCCTCATTGCCCCCGCAACCTACGTCCATACCTCGAATTGGCTGGCGACCATGCAGTGGATGGTCGTGGCTCCCATCGTGGCCTTGATCTTCTCCTGCGTCCTACTGTTCGGCCCCAAGCCACCGGCCTTCCAGCAGGACGAAGCAGACAAGCCGGATTCCGCTTCTCAGGGGATCTTCGCCGAGGCCCTGCGCTCGGGCAGCACATGGGCGCTGATCGCCTGCGTCTTCGTCACGTGCTGGTTCTTCACCGGTGTGAATGACCTCGTCCCTGGCTACATCGCCATAGCACCCCCGATGGGGCTGGGATACGGGCCGGTGCTGGCTGGGAAGGTGATGGGGATCTATCAGATATTGTTCATGCTTGGAGCACTCCTGGTCGGGTTCATCTTCGAAAAGGCCTTCCGGGGGAATGTGAAAGTCACCCTTAGCGTTGGCTTCCTGCTGTCCGCAGTCTTGATCTGCTCGATCCTCCTTCGCACGGTCAACGCGACGGCCCCGAGGCTGGGCGTGGTGCTCTCGATTGCAGGCTTTTTCGGGGCATGGGCCATCCCCGTTGTCATGGCTTTCATCTCGATCAACTATCACCACTCGATCGTTGGAAGACTCACGGGCCTTGCCTTCGGCATCGGCCTCTATGCCGGTGTGCCTGCCATTTTCGTAGGGGCGACGGCTCTCAAGCTCACCGGCAGCTATCACGCGTCCATCTATATTGTGACGGCTGTAGCCCTGATCGGCCTGGTGATCTGCCAGTTCCTCAAGCCTGATCGCCGAGGGAGTGAGGAGAAAGCAGCCCATCTGGGTTCGTGCAGGGAGTCGTAGCCCGGGATGTATGGAAGGCGTCTGCTTGCCAGGCGCCTTCCATTACATGCCTCATTGGATGCGGTGCAGCCCATCGCGCCACCCTTGCTCAGGCAGACGCTTTCACCCCTTCCCCACCAGATATTCCAGGGCCTCTTCCCGGGTCTTGGCGAAATACTGATCCTTCACCACCGCCTGGGCGATGATCCGCTGGATGCCCTTGAGACCCACGAGGGCGGTATGGATGGAGCCCAGGGACTGGGTGACGGCCTTGACACTCTCGGCGGCGGCGGCCTTGAGGGCATCGTTGGCGGAACTGTTGCTCACATCGCTGCAGACCAGGTTGATCCGGTGCTCGATGGCGGTGCGGGTCACTTCGGGGAAGAGCCCGGCGGCCACATCGGGGTCCATCCCAGCGCAGTTGAAGAAGATGACCTTTTTGTCCTTGTGTTCGAGGATCTGGATGAATTCAGACATGGTGGTGCTCCTTTAGGGGCAGTCGTGAATATTCGGTTTAATTCGAGGCATCCCCATACTGCCCCTTATGTCGCTGCGCGACGCTGGGACAGCGTTTTACTTACCGGAGGCGGCGGCCATCATGGCCACCACGTTCTCGACCTTGGCGTTGGCGGGGATGTCGCATCCCTGGGAAAGGATGAAGCCCGAGGGGCCCAGGTCCCGGATGAGCTTGGTGCTGTAGGCATAGACCTCATCTGGGGTACCGAGGGTGAGCATGGTGGGGGGAACGTCGCCCATGACGCAGAGGTGTCCGTCCAGGACCTCCCGGGCCTTGTAGAGGTCGGTGGCGTGGTCCAGAGCCAGGACAGCGCTGCCCTTGGGCAGTTCCTTGAAGAACTCCAGGTCCCGATCCCATTCGCCATCGAAATGCAGGTAGGCCTTGGCCCCCTCCTCGTGGATGGCCTCGATGAGCTGGCGGTAGTAGGGCCAGACGAAGCGCTGCCAGATCTTGGGGGAGACCATGCCGCTGGAACCGCGCATGCCGTCGACCCAGAGCATCATGGGCTTGAACATCCTGATGATCTCGCGGGTGGAGGCGATGGTTTCAAGCATGGCCACATCCATGGCCTCCTGGACCTTGTCCGGGATCCTGCGGAGATCCACCATGAAGTTGGTGAGGCCCCGGGCGCCGCAGAAGGGATCCATGGGAATGCCCGAGCCCGTGGGCGTGAGGACAGGGATGCCGGCCTGGGCGAAGTTCTGGGTGGCCTGGGGCAGGAAGCCGAAGGCTGCGCCGACCTTGGGCAGGAGCGCTTTGTCCCGGAGCCGGGAACCCACGAAGTCCACCCGGAACTCGTCGAAGCCCTCCTGGATGATGGTGTCATAGTCCTCGACGGTCATAAGGGGCTCTTCGTCCACCTGCCAGAGACTGCCCTCGGGGAGGTCCCGGCCGGGGATCTTCACGTTGGACATCCACAGGAAGCTGAAGAGGGCCTCATTGCAAACGGGCATCAGGAAGCCGTCAAAATCCCCCAGGGAAGTGAGGGACTGAAGCACGGTCCGGTTGGCGGTCTCGGCGTCCGTGCAGAATTTGGAGAGGGGAACCCCCAGGTGGTTGGCACAGAAGGCGTCCGCCATGAGCACGAGCGGCACACGATCGGGGGTTTCGAGGTTCGCCGCGGCGCTGATCCGCGCGTAGCGTTCCTGGAAGAGAGCCTGTTTGTTTTCCATCGTGATCCTCCATAAAGGGCATAAGACCTCTGGAACCTGATAAAACCAGGCCCAGCCAATGCTTACGACACCGCTGAAAGCGAAAGGGGGCTGTGCGTCAGACACAAGCCTTAGCGCGTGAATTGGACTTTATTGTTTCGGAGGCCGCGGGGGACCGCCACAGAATCTCCTTAGCATTTCCGATGAATCGGCTAGCACTTTCGATCGCAGCCAGCCAGTGGAAGCACTTTGCCTGGATACGAAGCCCCGTTCATGCGTCCGTGTGCTCTGTGTGTTCCGTGGTTAAAAAGAAGTGGAAACCATGGAACACACGGAGCACACAGAATCGGTTCAGCCCTAGTCTTTGATCCGGCCCCGGAACTGTTCAGGCGTCTGCCCCATGGCTTTGGTGAAGGCGCGGTGGAAGCTGGGAGGCTGGGCATAGCCGAGCTGAAAGGCGATTTCCTTGACCGAGAGCCTGGGATCCTGGAGGAGTTGCTTGGCCCGCTCCAGGACCACCTCGTTCAGGATGGCCCGGAAGGAAGCCCCTTCCCTGGCGAGACTCGCCCTCAGGGTCTGCTCCGATAGCTCCAGGCGTCGGGCAATCGCCCGGGCTTCCGGAGGGTTCCCCAGATCCGAATCCATCAGGATCCGTCGAATCTGGCGCTGAAGGTGGGTCCTGCCGAATTCCTCCTCCAGCATGGCCTTGAAGCGGAGCTCGCAGAACTGCTTCACATCCTCATCCGCCAGGAGCAGGGAGCGATCCGCCCAGGCGGCAGGAAAGCGCCAGCCATTGAAGGGCTGGTCGAAGTCGCAGGGAAAGGGAAGGAACTGACAATAGAGCCCAGCGTGTTCAGGGGCCGGAAAGGCCAGCAGCCCCCGACAGGACGACCAGTCCAGGTCCGGAAGCACCTCCGAAATCATGCGGATCCCCGTCACCAGGGCCTGTTCGATCAGGGTGACGTGACTCGCCAGGGAGGGCGGCGAGGGCTCGTAGCGGGCAATGGCCCATTCCCCCTCCACGGCGACCTGCAGACGCAGAAAGTGCCCCCAGCAGAACTCGAAGTAATCGGAAGCAAAGCGGTTGGCCTGACCCAGGGTCCCCTGGGTCAGCATGTTGAAACCGCTCAAGCCGAAGGTCCCATGGCGTTTCCGGGCCCCCAGCCTGAGCCCCAGTCCGGGGATCCGCCCCTCCCTGTCCAACCGCCCCAGGGCGGCGAGATAGCTCTCGTAACTGAGGCGTCCCGTCAGTTCCCGGAAGTCCTCCTCACCTAGCCCGATTTCCTCCAGGAGCCTGGCATAGTCATCGCCCTGCCCCACTTCCCTCATCACAGCCCCCAGATCCTCAAAGTAGTGTTTGAGGATCCGATGGAGTTCGCTTTTAAGGGAGGGCTGGGTCATGGGTCAGATGACAGGTTAGCGGGTTGTGCCCACAGCTTTCCATCGGTGGAGAGCGATCAGGGAGCCAGAATTCCCTGGTCTTCCATCCCGAAGCCATGGACCCTGGTAGCCTGGCCGGAGAGAAAGCGGATGCACGAATTCGGGTTGGCCCTTCAGATCCTCGAAATGGCCGAAGAACACGCCAGGCCTCTGGCCCCCTGCAAAGTGACCCAGATCGAAATCGAACTGGGGGATCTCGCCAACGTCATGTACGAATCCCTCCTCTTTTCACTTCAGGCGGTCACCGAGCATTCGGTCTGCGCGGGGGCCGAAATCCTGATCCACCGGGTTCCAGGCCGGGGGCAGTGCGTCCAGTGCGGCGCCGAGTTCCCCATGGAAGCCATCTTCGGCGAGTGTCCCCGGTGCGGGGACCCCACTCCCCTTCTGATTCAGGGCAAGGAGTTCCGCCTGTTGTCGATCCAGATTGATTAGGGGCTGAAAAACCTTTTTCGGAGATGGGTGACATCCCGCTGCGGCCTCAGCCATCCATCGCCTCCAGGAAGCGCCCAAGGAAGGGGTGGGGGCTCTTCCGGGGCCAGACCATGAGGTCCTGGATGACCGCATCCTCGCCCTCCATGTCGATGCAGCGCAGCTTGTAGTTGGGGTAGGACTCCACCATATGCCGTGTGAGTACGGCCACCCCGACCCCGGACTCCACCAGGAGCAGAATGGTCTCGAAGTCGCTGGCCCACTGAGCAATCTGGAGGGCGAACCCGTGCCTCGCACAGTGCCGCTCAAGGGTCTCCACCGCCAGGGGAGCCTGGTCGGCCTGCTCAATGACGATCTTTTGGCCCCGGAGATCGGCATAGGTCATGGAGCTCCGGCCCGCCAGGGGGTGGTCCGGCCGGAGCACGACCACGGAGGGACTGCTCCGCAGGACACGGCTCCGGAATGCCGGGTCGTCCTTCCAGCCCACGGAGAGGGTGAAGCCGACCTGGATCTCACCCTCCTTCAGGGCCTGGGCGAGACCGGCAAGGCTGAAGCGCTTCATTCGGATCGCCACCCCGGGGTGGAGGGTCCGGAGGCGATGGAGGCGCTCCGGCAGCCAGGTGGTCTCGGTAGCCCCGAAGAAGCCGACAGTGAAGGCTGGGCCCTGCCCTTCCTCCGCCTGACGCATCCTCGCCACCACCTCGTCGTATTCCTGGACCATCCGGGACACGGTTTCCAGGAAAAGCTCACCGGAGGCCGTCAGGCGCACGCTGTGGGTATCCCGCAGGAAGAGGCGCACCCCGAGGTGGGCCTCCAGGCTGGCGATCTGCTGGCTGACCCCCGGCTGGCTCATGAAGAGGGAGGCCGCGGCCCGGGTGAAGCTCCGAAGCCGGGCCACGGCCAGGAAGCACTTGAGCTGCCGCACATCCATGGGGCCCCCGAATCCTGCCCGCATCCTGCCATGGGGTGCGGTTATTGCCAATGGTTATGACCAGCCCCGGAAGCTTTATTTCCCGTGCCACCTCCAGTCGCCTATGCTCGACCCAGCCCCCACATAACAAGCGATGCCCCCGGCTTCCCGGGTCGGCGTCAGCCTGCCCGGGGGAAAGGGAGGTGCCCATGTTCATGAAGGTGTCCATCGGCCTGGAGGAAGCCATGGGGGCGATCCAGGCCATGCTCGATGAGGTCCGCTCGAACCCGGACCGCTACTGGCAGCATGGCGGGCTCGCCGTGGTCGATGACCGGGGCAAGCTGATCGCCTTCGCCAAGATGGACTCGTCCCACCAGATCCCAGGCGATGTGGCCATCCGCAAGGCCTGGACCGCAGCCATCTGCTGCCAGGACAACGACCGGGCCGACGCCATGCTGAAGAAGGGCGGCGCCCTCCTGGAGGAGTTCTGCGCTGGCGGGACCTCCATCCCGGGCGGGGTCGCGATCTTCGATCTGGGACAGGAAGGGGGAGATCTGGGGCCGGGCCACGCCCAGCCCCCCTTCCGCCGCACCTGCATGGGGGCCATCGGCGTCGGCGGGGTGGGGCTCCCGCCCGAGGACTACGCCGTGGCCATGGTGGGACTCCGCCACATCCAGCAGCGGCTCTGGCCCGGTCAGGAGGACGCGCGATGAACACCCTCACGATTGATGACGCCCGCTGCATCGGCTGCGGCAATTGCTTCAAGGCCTGTTTTGTGGATGTCTTCCGCTGGGATGCCGTCCGGGACCGGCCCATCGTGGCCTATCCCGAAGACTGCGTGGAGTGCAACAAGTGCGAGCTCGCCTGCCCGGTGGAATGCCTGCAGGTCCAGCCCGACTATGCGGGCATCACCTGGCCCGAGATCATTGAGGAGCAGCCATGAGCACGAACCAGGAGCAGACCGGTGTGCTGGTGATCGGTGGCGGTATCGCGGGACTGGCTGCGGCCATCTCCGCCAAGGAGGCGGCCCCGGAGGTCGACGTCCTGGTGGTGGACAAGGGCACCTGCGGATGGGGCGGCAAGGCCAACAAGGGGGGCGGCAACCTGGCCTTCCTGGCCCCCGGGGACGACGTGGAAGCCTTCATGCGCTTCCGGGTGGAGGAGATCGGCTGCGGCCTGGAGGACCAGGCCATGCTGCGGGACTTCATCACCTCCTGCCATGGGATCCTGGGGCGCCTGGAGTCCTGGGGCGTGAAGGTCTTCCATGAGCCCGACGGCAGCTACACCTACGTCCGCTGGATCGATGGGATGCCCTGGCGGATGGCCCTCTGCGAGCAGGACATCACCGAGTGCATGGCCCGTCGGGCCCGGGAACTCGGGGTCCGGACCCTGGATCACGTGACCCTGGTGGATCTTCTCAAGGAGGGCGGAAGGGTCAGCGGCGCCTGGGGCTTCAGCCTCCTGGACGGCGCCGAGCACCTGGTCCGGGCCGGTGCCGTGGTGCTGGCCAACGGCAATCAGAACTACCGGCTGATGCGGCGCTGGGCCAGCGCCCGGGGGGACGGGATCGCCGCCGCCTGGAGGGCGGGGGCCGACATGGTCAACGCCGAGTTCGGGAGCTACAGCGCCTGGGTGTTCGCGGACACCAAGGAGGTCTGCCAGGGCGCGGAGGACGTCCTCTACAATGCCCGGGGAGAGAACATCTCGAAGCGGGTGCGACCGGTGATGGAGGCGGACGGGCACTCAAAGGAGATCGTGGCCTGGTGGCGGGAGATGCAGGCCGGGAACGGACCTATCCGCGCCAACATGGCCGAGAATCAGATCGCCGCCCTTTCCGCCCGGGCCTTCCATTCCGATGGCGTGGCCGTGCGGCCCATCACCACGGCCTTCTGGACCCGTACCATCGGAAAGGCCATGGCTGCCTCCCGCCAGAAAGGCCCCATGCAGGAGGTCCATCCCGGCTTCATCGGCGAACTGTCCCCCCTGAAGGTGAACCGCCGAATGGAGACTACGGTACCGGGCCTGTTCGCGGCCGGGGACATCTGCGCCTCCGGCACCGGCTGGCCCGGCGCGGTCCCGGCCCCCCCGGGGCGCCTCCGGGGCAGTGGCATGATGAACGCCCTCTGGACCGCTCTCAAGGCCGGTCCGGCGGCCGCCGGAATTGCCCAGGAACGGGATCGGCTTCCGCCTGCCGATCCGTCCCTGGTAAAGGCGATCCGCCAAAGGGTCCTGGCCCCGCTCCACCGGACCGCGGGGATCCCTGCCATGGAGCTCGTCCGCGAGATCCAGACCCTGATGGCCCCGGTGGGAAATACCATCTGCAAGTCCGAGACCCGTCTCCTGCGGGCCCTGGAGGCCCTGGAGGGCATCCGGCAGCGCCTGCCGGACCTGCGGGCAGACGACTGGCACCACCTCTCGGCCTGCAACGAGGTCCACGCCATGGTCCTCTGCGCGGAGCTCTTCTTCAGGGCCTCCCTGGCCCGCCGGGAGTCCCGGGGCTGGCACCTCCGGGAGGACTTTCCGGAGCGGAACGACGCCGACTTCCGGCAGTGGATCGTCCTCCGAAATCAGGAGGGAACCCTGCAGGTCTCCACCGAAGCCGTTCCCCAGCTCTGAAGCTCGGGCCTCCCTGCAGCAGCTCGCGATGGACCTTGCCATTGGGTTGTGATCACCCAGTGTGGGTCGAATTATTCCACCCACCGCCCGGACACCTCACTAGAATTCACTCAGCTCCCGGCTCACGATCTTCACCGGGTGGCTGCCGGGAGAGACCATTGCCCATCACCTGCCGATTCCGTGCCGAAGGGGACCTCCTCATCGTGGAGGCCTCGGGCCGGGACGATGGCCTGGAGGACGTCCACCGCTACGGCATGGCCATCCTCGCAAAGGCCGCCAGCCTGCGCACCACCAGGATCCTCTGCGATGAGCGGGCCCTGGATTATGACCTGGACATCTCGGCCACCTTCGAATCCGCCCGGCTGCTGGCAGGAGCCCTCGCCCAGCATGTCCCAGGCTGCGCCAGGGCAGCCCTGGTGCCCAGCCCGCGATACCTCAGCGAGGCCCGGTTCTGGAGCACTGTGGCCGTGCACCGGGGCCTGACCATCCGGGCCTTTGCAGAGCTCGAGGACGCCAGAGCCTGGTTGGCGGAGGAGGCCTGAGCCCAGACGCTGAAGGCTCTGGGCGGCCTTCCGCCTGGGCTACCGGGGCGCTTCCGGGGCCCGGTGAGGCCCCTGGAGCCCCTGAAGAGACTCCAGGGTCGCCTGGATGGCCTCAGGTGCCAGGATCACGGTGACGTGCCCCACTCCCGGAACAACCCGCACGGGGATGGGCTTGCCGGCGGCTTCGAAGACCGGTCCGAACTGCTCCGGCACGAAGAGCTCGTCGGCAGCGCCCACCACCAGGGCCATGGGCAGCCGGGCCTGGCGGATGTCCGCCCGGAAATCATCGTGAGGGCCGAAGTTACGGTTCAGCCGGTAGGAATACCAGGGAGTGAGCCTACTTTGGTCCTCGGGAGACAGGGCGAAGCGGGTCACGGGAAGGTCCTGGAAGAGTTTCAGCCCCAGGCCATCGAGGAGGGACAGGACCAGGAAGCGGGGAATGCCCACCCGCGCCCACTCGGAGCCGCCCTGGCGGAAGGTGGGAGCGTCATAGCGCAGGTAGGGCGAAAGCAGCAGGTAAGAGGAGAAGAGGTCTTGGCGGGTACTCCCGGCAAAGCGGAGCGTGAAGCCGCCGCCCGCCGACAGCCCCACGAGGGTCGAAGGCTTGGCCAGGGTCCGGGACTTCACGAAGTCCTCCAGATCATCCTCCAGCTGGCCGATGTAGGCGATCTGGCCTTTGGTGCCGGAAGCGCCGTGCCCCCGGATGTCCAGGGCGAAGACCTCAAATCCGGCTGCGGCGAGGCGCTGGGCCAGGGGATGCATGCTCGCGCTGCTTGCCGAAGATCCATGGACCAGGACCGCACTCCCCCGGACCGCGGCGGGAGGCGCGTATTGCCGGAAGCCCAGGAGGACACCATCCCGGGCCCGGTAGCTATGAAGCTCGGGCAGATTGGAGAAGTCCACCTGTTTGAAGGGCGCGCCAATGGAGGCCAGAGTGGGCGGCTGGCCAGGGCCCCCGAAGGCCAGGGCCGCCCCGATGGCGATCACCAGGATGGCCAGGACCGAAAGTCCGGCAATCAGAAGGAATTTCATAAAGTCCTCCGGGGATTCCCTCCAGGATGCCTTAAATCCTCTGGCGATAAAGCAGTTCGCCCCGAGACAAGGCTTCCAGATCCCATTTCCCCCGACCGGATCCGCTCATCCCACGGGTCCGTATCCGTGTGCTCGGTGTGTTCTGTGGTTTCCTCTTCTTTTCAACCACGGACCACATGGAGCACACGGAGGAAGGAAGGGGATGCGAATGGAGCCTTCCCTACATTCCGCCGATCACGCTCGCGTATAGATCCCGGTAGTGCCGGGCGGCCACATGCCAGCCGAAGTCCTGCTTCATGCCGCGACGCTGGACCTGGGCCCAGGCCCGGGGCTGGTCCCGGAAGAGATGGACTGCCCGGCCGATGGCCTCTCCCAGAATCCATGAGTTGGGTTCGTCGAAGCAGAAGCCCGTTGCGCAGCCGTCAGCCAGGGATTCAGCGGTGGCGTCCACTACAGTGTCCGCCAGGCCTCCGGTGCGTCGGACCACGGGAAGGGAACCGTATTTCAGGGCATACATCTGGGTGAGCCCGCAGGGTTCCTGACGGCTGGGCATGAGGAGGGAGTCAGCCCCCGCCAGGATGCGATGGGCCAGGCCCTCGTTGTAACCGATGTGGACAGCCACGCGGCCGGGATAGCGCTCGGCGAAGGCCCGGAAGCCCGCTTCGAGCAGGGGCTCGCCGGAGCCCAGGACCACCAATTGGGCTCCCAGGGAAACCAGATAGTCCGCATTGGCGAGCACCAGATCCAGGCCCTTCTGGGGGGCAAGGCGGCTGATCACCGAGAAGAGTGGAGCCTCACTATCCTCGTGAAGGCCCATTTGGCGTTGGAGAATGTTCTTATCCACCTTCTTGCCCGAGGGCAGCTTGGCGTCGTAGTGGACCTCCAGGTGGGGGCTGGTGGCGGGATCCCAGACCTTCTCATCCACGCCGTTGAGGATCCCCGCCAGGGCATCCTGGCGGAAGCGGAGCACGCCGTCGAGCCCCTCCCCGAACTCCGGGGACTGGATCTCCCGGGCGTAGGTCGGGCTCACGGTGCTGATGCGGTCAGCGAACTGGAGCCCTCCCTTGAGGAAGTTGATCTGCCCGTAGTACTCGACCCCATGCATGTGGAAGACCTTAGGTTCCAGCCAGAGCTCCGGGAGCCAGGCTCCGGGATAGATCCCCTGGTAGGCCAGGTTGTGGATCGTCAGGAGGGTCTGGGGCCGGATCCCCGGCTCCTGGTTCAGGTAGACCGGTGCGAGGGCCGTCTGCCAATCGTGACAGTGGAGAATCTGGGGGTGCCAGCCTGACCCATCGCCGTGGCGGGCGAGGTGGGCCGCAGCCCAGGAGAAGGCTGCAAACTTGCGGTGACTGTCCCCGAGTTCCTCGTAGGGCCCCCCAGGACGGTCAAAGAAGGGGGAATCCAGCAGGTAGACCGTCAGGCCGTCAGGAGTCCTGCCGTGGAGGATCCGGGCAGGCCCGCCCCCCATCAGGTCTGGCCACTGATGAATCTGCCGCCGAATCTCGATGCCCTTGAGCAACGCCGGAAATCCCGGGAGCAGGATTCTTACGCTCAGGCCGATGTCCTGAAGCGCCTTGGGCAGCGCCCCGGCCACATCCCCTAGACCACCGGCTTTGACAAAGGGAAAGAACTCCGCTGCGGCATGCAGGACGCGCATCTACTGACACTCCAATCGATCCAGCATCCGCTGGGAGATCAGTGTCACCCCATTGGGCGTCCGGAAGAAGCGCCGGGCATCTTCTTCGGGGTCTTCCCCCACCACCAGGCCCGGGGGAATGCGGCAACCCCGGTCCACGACGACCTTCCTCAACCTGGCGTGTCCTCTGATGTCCGCATCCGGCAGGACCACCGCCTCATGGAGATAGGCGTGGGAGTGCACCACCACACCTGAGGAAAGGAGGGATTGCTGCACCGTAGCCCCGGAAATGATGCACCCGGCGGAGATCACGCTGGCCAGAGCCAGGCCGTTGCGATGGGGGTCGCTGTGCACGAACTTGGCCGGCGGAAGTTGGAGTTGATGAGTGAAGATCGGCCATGCCTTGTCGTAGAGGTTCAGGACCGGATCGACGGTGGTGAGGTCGATGCTTGCCTCCCAGTAGGCATCCACCGTTCCCACATCCCGCCAGTAGGGGGCCTTGTCCCGATTGTTGACGCAGCTGTGGCTGAAGCGATGGGCGAAGATCCGTGCCCTGGGCACCAGGTAGGGAATGATGTCCTTCCCGAAATCGTGGCTGGATTCCGGACATCCCGCGTCCCTCTCCAACTGCTCATAAAGGAATTTGGCCTTGAAGAGATAAATCCCCATGCTCGCGAAGGCCATTTCCGGCTGCCCGGGAATGCAGGGAGGATCCTCTGGTTTCTCCACGAAACCCACGATGCGATCCTCTTCATCCACTTCCACCACACCGAAGCCCGTGGCCTCCTGCCGGGGGACCTCGATGCAGGCGATGCTCATATCCGCATCCTTCATCAGGTGGTCGGCAAGGAAACGCCGGTAGTCCATCTTGTAGATGTGATCCCCTGCCAGGATCAGGACATGCTCGGGTGACTGGTCCTGCAGGTTGGAGATGTTCTGGAAGACGGCATCGGCGGTGCCGCTGTACCAGAGGTCCCGCTCCAGGCTCTGCTGAGCCGGCAGGACATGGACGAACTCAGAAAGCTGGGGCGAGAGGAAGGACCAGCCGAACTGGAGGTGTTCCAGCAGCCGATGGGAGTTGTACTGGGTCAGCACCTGGATCTTGCGGATCCCGGAGTTGACGCAGTTGGAAAGGGTGAAATCGATGATTGAGTACTTCCCGCCGAAGTCCAGGCCAGGCTTGGACAGGCGGGAAGTGAGATCCATAAGACGGGTGCCCCGCCCCCCGGCCAGGATCATGGCCACCGTCCGGCTGGGGGCGTTAAAGATGTCCAGCTGTTCCAACGCTCACCTCGCTGTGGGTTCCCCTGGGGGAACCCCCAAATCAAATGGATGCAATATCCATCGTTCCCGGTAGCGGGAGGCTTGAGTTCTACTGCTTGGCCTTCTCGATCACCCGCTTGCGGAGGGCCTGGAATTCCTCCTCGTTGATCAGGCCATCGGCCTTGAGCTTGCCGAGCCGCTCCAGTTCGACCCGAAGGTCAATGGGCAGTGCCTGGACTGGAGCCGGAGCAGAGGCGGGCACCGGAGCCACCACAGGCGCAGGAACCGGCGCCGGGCTGTCCGGCACATAGGACAGGTCCGTCCCCTTGGTGAAGGACTCGAAACGGCCGTCCACAAAGCGCACCCAGTAGAGCACCCCATGGTTCGCCCGGTAGACATTGCCGTCGATTTCGGGGGTCGGGAAGCCCAGGTACTTGACCCGGCCGTTCTCCACCACCTTGTCAGGTTCGCCAAGACGGGAAAGCACCTGATCTTCGGTCATGCCGCTTCGCACAGGACCGGTCAGCAGCTTGGGCTTCCCGATGGGCTGGGAGCAGCCGAGGAAGGCCAGGAGCCCGACGGTCGCGAGGATGGGAAGGAGAGCTTTCATGGGTGCCCCTTTAATAAACAATTAATTAAATTCGAAATTATCAAGCAAGTCTCTCTCTATCTAGGGCCCTTTACCCCGCTTTTGTCAATGCATAGCCGCCGAAAGGGACCGGGGGCACTTTCTCTTCGCTCAGAACCGGGGCCCGGGGAGAATGGAGACATGAGTTTCGTCCATCTCCACCTCCACACCGAGTATTCCCTCCTCGACGGTTTCACCCGCATCTCCGACCTGGTCAAGAAGTGCAAGGCCTCCGGCATGCCCGCCGTGGCCGTGACAGATCACGGAAACATGTACGGCATGATGAAGCTCTACGATGCCTGCGAAAAGACCAAGGACGCCGAAGGCAACTGGGCGGTGAAGCCCATTCTGGGCTGCGAGGTCTACGTAGCCCCCCGCAGCCGCTTCGAGCGGAAGTTCGACGCCACCTCCGCCCCCAACACCGAGGGCATGGAGGACTGCCAGGACCCCTCGGGCCACCGCGACGCCGGCTACCATCTGGTGCTCCTGGCCAAGAATCAGAAGGGTTTCGCCAATCTCGCCAAGATGGTTTCCCAGGGCTTCACCGAGGGCTTCTACTACAAGCCCCGGGTGGACAAGGAACTGCTGCGGGAGCATTCCGAGGGCCTCATCGCCCTATCCGCCTGCCTGGGGGGCGAGGTCCAGGCCCGGCTCCTGACGGGCCACTTCGAGGCCGCCGAGCGGGTGGCCCTCGAATACAAAGAGATCTTCGGGGACGACTACTACCTGGAGATCCAGGACCAGGGCTTCGAGGCGGAACGTCTCATCATCCCCAGCCAGTTCGAGCTGAGCGCCAAGACCGGTATTCCCCTGGTGGCCACCAACGATGCCCACTACCTGAACCAGGAAGATGCGGATCCCCACGACACCCTGCTCTGCATCGGCACCAAGCGCCTGAAGAGCGACAAGAACCGGATGCGCTTCTCCTCGGACCAGTTCTACGTCAAGACCCCCGAGGAGATGCGGGCCACCTTCCCGGACCACCCCGAGCTCCTGGAACGCACCCTGGAGATCGCCAACAAGATCGAACGCTACCCCATCACCCGCCCCCCCATCCCACCCCAGTTCCCGGTGCCCGAGGGCCACACCCTGGAGAGCTACTTCGAGGAAGTGAGCCGGGAATGGTTCGAGAAGCGCCTGGTGGAATGCCGCATGCTCTGGGACAAGGGCCTGCTGAAATACGCCGAGGCCGACTACCGGAAACGCCTGGAGTTCGAGATCGCCACCATCCTCAAGATGGGCTATCCAGGCTACTTCCTCCTGGTCTGGGACTTCATCGCCAAGAGCCGGGAGATCGGCGTGCCCGTGGGCCCGGGCCGTGGTTCCGCCGCCGGCAGCATCGTGGCCTGGTCCCTCAAGATCACGGACATCGACCCCATGCAGTTCGATCTCCTCTTCGAGCGCTTCCTGAACCCCGAACGCGTGTCCATGCCCGACGTGGACATCGACTTCTGCCGGGACGGCCGCCAGCGGGTCATCGACTACGTGACCGAGAAATACGGCAAGGACAGGGTCTGCAACATCGTCACCATCAACCAGCTCAAGACCAAGGCCGTCATCAAGGACGTGGCCCGGGTCTACGAGAAGGACTTCAACTGGTCCAACGAGATCACCAAGCTGGTGCCCACGGTGCCGGGCCAGCCCATGAGCGTGGCCCAGGCCATGGATGAATCGGAGAAGCTGCGGGAGCGCTACAACACCGAGCCGGATGTGAAGGAGATCCTGGATGTCTCGGCGCGCCTGGAGGGCCTGGCCCGCAACACCGGTGTCCACGCCGCAGGCATCATCATCAGCCCCGATGAGCTCACCAAGTTCGCCCCCCTCTGCAAGGACAAGGACGACAAGGTGATGGTGCAGTACACCATGACCGAAGCCGAGCGGGCCGGGCTCCTGAAGATGGACTTCCTGGGCCTGGAGACCCTGACCCAGATCGCCAAGACCCAGGGCTACATCGCCCAGACCCAGGGCGCCCCCCTGGACATGCTCACCATCCGGGGCTTCGACGACAAAAAGACCTACGAGCTCTTCAGCCAGGGCGACACCGACGGTGTCTTCCAGTTCGAGTCCGGGGGCATGAAGGGCCTGCTCCGCAAGCTCCAACCGGACCGCTTCGACGACCTCATCGCCCTCAACGCCCTCTTCCGCCCGGGCCCGCTGGGGGCCGGCATGGGCGACACCTACGTCAACCGCCGCCACGGCCGGGAGGCCGTGACCTACCCCTTCCCCGAGCTGGAGACCTGCCTCGCCCCCTCCTACGGCGTCATCCTCTACCAGGAGCAGGTGATGCAGATCGCCCAGCGGGTGGCGGGCTTCTCCCTGGGCGAAGCCGACATGCTCCGCCGCGCCATGGGCAAGAAGGACGTGGAGAAGATGAAGAAGGAGAAGTCCCGCTTCGTAGAGCGGGGCGTCTGCAACGGCTTCGATGAGAAGAAGACCTCCGAGCTATTCGACACCATCGAGTACTTCGCGGGCTACGGCTTCAACAAGAGCCACTCTGCGGCCTACGCCATGGTCGCCTACGAGACGGCCTACCTGAAGGCCAACTACCGCACGGAGTTCATGGCCGGACTCCTCTCCACCAAGAGCCAGCGCACCGACGACGTGGTGAAGTACATCCAGAACTGCCGGGAGATCAGCATCGATGTGCTGGGCCCGGACATCAATGAATCGGAACTGGACTTCACCATCACCGGCCCCAAGCAGATCCGCTTCGGACTGGCGGCCATCAAGGGCCTGGGCGACGCGGCCCTGGTGAGCATCCTCGAGGCCCGCAAGGCCGAAGGCAAGTTCAAGGACCTCTTCCACGCCCTCAAGGCCACGGACCTCACCAAGGCCAACCGCAAGGTGTGGGAGTGCCTCATCAAGGCCGGGGCCTTCGACAGCCTGGAGCAGAACCGGGCAGCCCTGCTGGAGGGTCTGCCCAGCGCCATCGAGAGCGCCTCCGCCGGGCGCGGTGCCGACCACGGCATGACCTCCCTCTTCGACGAAGCGGAAATGGAAAGCCTGGCCGACAACTGGAGCCTGCCGGAGGATGTGGAACCCTGGAGCCGCAAGGAGCGCCTGCACTATGAGCGGGAGTCCCTTGGCCTCTATGTGTCGGGGCACCCCCTGGAGGAGTACAAGGACGCCCTGGAGGTCCACACCATGGGCTCCCTGGCCTCCCTGAAGGAGGCCGTGGCAGCAGGCAGGGCCAAGGACCGGGATTCGGTCACCCTGGGCCTCATGGTCAGCAGCGTGCAGTTCAAGACCAACCAGAAGGGGGAGCCCTGGGCCCTGCTGGTGCTGGAGGACCTCACGGACCGCATCGAAGGCCTGCTCATGGCCAACCGCTTCGACCCGGTCACCAAGCAACGCAGCCGCTGCTTCGAGCTCTACCGGGAATTCGCCATGCCCGACGCCCTGCTGCGGGTCACAGGCGAGCTGCGGATCGAAACCATCGCCAACAACAGCAATGCCGAAGGGGAAAGCGAGGAGGAAGAGCAGACCGTCATCAAGCTCTTCGTCGCCAGCCTGGAACCCCTGGAGAACTTCCAGGGCCGGGGTTTCACCGGGGCCATCGTCAAGCTCCCCACGGGGGAATATCCCCAGCGCCTCCTGCCGATCCTGCGCCTCCACGAAGGCCGGCTCCCGGTGACCTTCGAATACCGCAGCAAGAACGGCATCCTGGCCCGGGTCCGGGGCGGCCGCGAGATCGGGGTGCGCTTCGATCCGGATCTTGCGGAGAAGGTGGCCAAGGACGCCAACTGCGGGCTGACGTGGACGTACTGATGGAAAAGAAAACAGAGTCAACACAGAGGGCACAGAGAAAAGCAAAAAGAGAGGGCACAGAGAAGTTTGCGGACAACAATGGCCCACACAGGCGCTCCGGCCTGCCCCGCGTAGCGGGGGCACGCGGCACAGCCGCGTGCGTTCTGGAAGGACGCGGGGGCTATGGCACGCTTGCGTGCCTCCGCCCCCGTGCCCTTCCAGAACCCGGCCAGAGCGTCGAAACCCCGGTCAGCATCTTTTCATCCCCTCTATCCCATGCATCCCAGCTCAGGCTCTTCTGCGTTTCTCCGTGCCCTCTCTTTTGAACCTCTGTGCCCTCTGTGTTGACTCTTTTGCTCCTTAGGCCTTTATGCTCACCGAATCCGACATCATCGCCTTCATTCAGGCCCACTTTCCCGGGGGGGAGACCCTGACGGACGACTGCGGGGCTCTACCCCCCGTTCCGCCCGGGGAAAAGCTCCTGGTGACCACGGACCTGATGGAATCGGGCCAGCACTTCAGCCTGGACTGGCATCCCCCGGAGCTCCTGGGCCGCAAGCTCCTGATGGTGAACCTTTCGGACCTGGATGCCAGTGGAGCCAGGCCCCTGGGCTTCACCCTGACGGTGGCCCTGGGCCGGGACATCCCCAGAAACTGGTTCTTCCGCTTCCTGAAGGGTCTGGCGGAGGCCGCCAGGGCCACGGGCACCCCGGTGATCGGCGGAGACACCGTAGGCCGCGCCTCGGGCCTGGGCCTCGGCATAAGTGCCTTCGGAGCTGCCAGGCACTGGCTGCGCCGGGATGGGATGCAGGCCGGAGACCGGATCTACGTGGATCAACCCCTGGGGGCCAGCCTCCGGGGCCTCCGAAAGCTCCAGGCGGGGCAGCGCTGGGACGCGGATTCACCCGATGGGGACCTGCTGGCCCACCTTAACCCCTCGCCCAATCTGGGACTGGGACTGCGACTGGCGGAAATCCCCGAAGTCCACGCCTGCATCGACATCTCCGACGGCCTCAGCAAGGATCTGCGGATGCTGGCGGAAAGCTCCGGGCTGAGCGTAGCCCTGGAGCGGGGCTTGGACACGGACGCCGTCCAAGGCGGAGAGGATTACGCCCGCTGCTTCGCCTCCAGTCTGCCCAAAGAGCGGCTAGAGGAGCTGCTTGGCCACCCCCTACTGCCAGTAGGCCTGGCGATCCCCCGGGGGGACAGCCCCCTTCTCCACTATCATGGGGAAGAACTGTTCCCCCTGCCGGACCAGAGCTTCGACCACTTTCATCCGTGAGCCAATGACCGATACGCCATCCCCCAGCCCCAAACCCAGCCTCTGGGGCCGTCTCAAGGCCCATATTCTGCACCCGGAGCTGAGCCCGAACGTGGTGGCCTGGAGCTTTGCCATCGGATTTTCCATCGCCTGGAACCCCCTCCTGGGGCTCCACACCTGGATGGTCGTCGTCTTCTGTCTGGTCTTCCGACGCCTCCACAGGCCCCTGATGTTTCTGGCCGCCTTCATCAACAACCCCTGGACCATGGTGCCCATGGCCACCCTCAGCGTCCTGCTGGGGAATGTCCTGCTGGGCCGGGGCTGCCATGTGAATCTCCAGGGCATCCGCTGGCACGAGATCGGATGGCGAAGTTTCGTGACCCGGGACGGCTTTTGGGCCACCTACCGGATGATCGAGCCGATCCTGGGGCCCTACCTCCTCGGGGGGGGAGTTCTCTGTCTCCTGGCCATTCCGGTAGGCTATTTTGTCATGCGAAAACTGGCGGTGCGCCTCCGCAGGATGCACCTCCACTTGCCCCATGTGCACCTTCCCCACCTCAAACCTTCCGACCATCAGAAATAAGGAGTTCCCATGGACATGCGTTTTCTCATGAAACAGGCCCAGGCCATGCAGACCAAGCTGCAGGAGACCCAGCAGAACCTGAGGGCCGAAGGCACCGCGGGCGGCGCCATGGTCAAGATCACCCTCAACGGCTCCAAGGAGCTGCAGGGCATCTCCATCGCCAAGGAGGCCATGGACCCCGAGGATCCCTCCATGCTGGAGGATCTGCTCCTCGCGGCCTTCAAGGACGCCAGCGCCAAGGTCGACGAGGCCATGTCCAAGGTCACCGGCGCCATGGGCGGGGGCCTGAACCTGCCCGGCCTGAAGTTCTAGCATGCAGCTCCCTGCCCCCCTGGAAGCCGTGGTGGAAGCCCTCCAGAAGCTGCCGGGCGTGGGCTCCAAGAGCGCCCAGCGAATGGCGCTCCACCTGCTGAAGGAGGGCCCCCAGGCCATGGAGCATCTGGGGGACCTGCTTCAGCAGGCCGCTCACAAGGTGGGCTTCTGCCAGGAGTGCGGGGCCTTCACCGACCGCCCCCTCTGCCCAGTCTGCACTGATCCCCAGCGGGATCCCAGGACCCTGGTCGTGGTGGCAGAAGCCTCCAACGTCCTGAGCTTCGAGCGCAGCGGCCACTTTCACGGCCGCTACCACGTCCTGGGGGGCCTCATCAGCCCCCTCAAGGGCGTGGGCCCGGACCAGCTTCGGGTGCGGGAGCTCCTGAAGCGCCTGGAGGACAGTCGCATCCAGGAGATCGTCCTGGCCACCAATCCCACCCTGGATGGGGAGGCCACGGCCTCCTGGCTGGCCCGCATCCTGGAGCCCCTCGGCCTGCGCACCACCCGCATCGGCCTGGGCCTCCCCATCGGCAGCGACCTGGAGTATGCCGACGAACTGACCTTGGACCGGGCCATGGAAGGGCGCAGGCCGGTGTAGTCCATACGCAACCGGTCAGGTATTTCCTCGGGTACGGTTGTAGTCGGCCAGGGTGGCGTAGAAGGCCTCCAGGTTTCCCTGGGGCGTACCGGGGGGAACGTCACATCCGGTGGAGAGCATGAAGTTCCGGTGTGTATAGGTGCGGAAGAGCAGTTCAGAGACCTTTTCCCTTACCAATCGGGGCGTTCCCATCCGCATGACATTGGAAGGGTCGATATTGCCGCAGGCCACCACATGCGGCGGAACCTGGGGCAGGATGTCCAGCATGTCCACGGCATTGCCAAAGTGAAGCACCCGGCTGTTGGTCCCCAGCATCCCTGACACCTGCTTGGTGGCAGGGCCGCAATTGTGCAGCACCACGATGAAGTTCTCGTCCTGCACCTGGTCCACCATGTAGCGGATGTAGTTGTACGCGAAGGTTTTCGACATGGCCGGGGAGAGGAGCCCCGCTGTGGGCTCGGCCATGACCACGCCGTGGGCCCCCACGGTCTTGAAGGCCCGAATATATTCCAGGATATATTCGGTGCACTTGGAGAGGAGCATGTGGACCATTTTCGGATGGCGGCGCACCTCGACCATGATCTGGGTGACATCAAAGAGGCGTCCCGCCAGGGAAAAGGGGCCGATGACCCCGCCGAAGGTAGGGCGGTCGGTGATGTGCTTGGCGCAGAGGCGGGCGGCTTCCAGGTAGGCCATGGTTCGTTTCAGCCCTGGTCTTGCCCGCGGGAGGGCGCGGATGCCCTCCATGCCCTTGATGATGGGTGCCGTCACCGTGGGGGCCTCATGGTCCGAGAACTTCACCGGACTGCCGAAGGTTTCTGCTTCGGCGGAAAGGTCCATGATGGTGATGGCCGCCGCCGATGGATACTTCGCGCATAGGGCCTGGACGCACTCGAACTGGACCTGTCCATTACTGATCAGGTCCATGATCTTGGCCCCCGTGAGGTCAGCCCCGGGGTAGGTGACAATGGGGAGGGCCATCCTTTCCGGAGAGGCCAGCAGTCCATCCACCCACTCCGTCATGTTCCGTTTCATGGCCGACCTCCAGGGCAAGTTTTTTCGAGTTTGGCGCAAGTATAGTCACTGCCCTGGAGATGCGAAGTTCTTTCTCTGATTCCTGGCGGAAGCATCTAGCACCTACATTGTGGGAGATCCACAGGAGTGTGCCCCCGAGATATCCATCGAGGCTTCGGGTTTCTGCGCCCTGCGCAGAAACCCGAAGGGCACACAACCCCAGGCAGGTATGACCCTTTCGATCTGGAGACCCCGGACGGTGGGCCCTGCCCCCTAGTAAAAACATATTGAGATTGATTCTCATTTTCACTACATTCAATCCAATGCGGGTCGGCCCCATGCCTCGCCTAGCGCGGCGAGGGTTTGGCAGGCGAGGGTTCCTCATTGACTTGCCAAGTAGAACTGATTTACATTCTCAACCCAACACCGTCCCCCAGTTTCGGGTGTCGGCCTCCCCTGGAGTCAACATTGCTCTTCCGCCAGACCGGACCCATCCTCGGTTTTTCCTACCTCTTGGTCCTCCCCCTTTCAGCCACCACCAGCACAGTTGAATCCCCCCTGCCCCTCTTGATGACAGGCATTGTCCGGGACACCTCCGGACTGGCCATTGAGGCAGTGCGCGTGGTAGCCCTCCAGGGAGATCGGGAGATTCTGGCCCAGAGCGATGGGCGCGGGACATTCCGGCTGGAACTTGGGCCCGGGGCCTGGACCTGCGTCCTCTCCAAGGAGGGATTCATCGAACGCCGGGTCTCGTTGACGCTCAAGGAGGGCGATAGGCTCTTCCTGAAACGTTTCAAACTGGAGGCAGTCTCCGGCGCCCGCGTGGAGGTCTATGCCCAGGGCGATGAGGTCACCTCCCTCCGGACCCAGATCCCGATGCTGGAGGTACCCCAGGCCATCCAACTGGTGGACCAGACCCTGATCCAGAACACAGGAATTACGCGCATGGACAAGGTTTATGACCACGTCAGCGGCATCAGCCGCCAGAACAGCTTCGGGGGCCTTTGGGACAACTATGCAATCCGGGGCTTCTCCGGCAACGTAAACACAGGGCCCAACGTGCTCCGGAACGGATTCGCAGGCAACCGTGGCTTCAATGCCCCCCGGGACATGGCCGCCGTGGAACGCCTGGAGGTTCTCAAGGGGCCCAGTGGGGCCCTCTATGGCAGCGGCGAGCCCGGCGGCATCCTGAACATCATCACCAAGAAGCCCACCTTCAGTTCCACCCACTCCCTGGATCTGAACGTCGGCAGCTTCGGCTTCCGCCGGGCAGCCCTCGACTCCACCGCTCCCCTGGCAGAAAACGTCGCCTACCGCCTCAACCTGGCCGCAGAGGAGCGGGACAGCTTCCGGGACCACATCCACAGCGATCGCCTTGTCGTGGCTCCCACACTTTCCTGGATCATCTCCCCCAACACCCTCCTAAACTACGAGATGGAGTATCTGCGCCACAGGGCCCCCCTGGACCGCGGCGTGGTGGCGGTGGATGGCGATGTGGAGGCTCTGCCCATCGAGCGGTTCCTGGGGGAGCCCCAGGACGGGGATATCCGGATCGGCAATACCACCCACCAACTGACCCTGGAGCACACATTCTCCGCAACCTGGAAGGGCCGGGCAGGGGTCTCTCACCGCGGCACGGACCTGGAGGGATTCTCCACGGAGGTGCGCGCCAGCAATCCCCTGCTCTGGGCCACCTCGTACCCCGTTATCCGCCGGGAGAGGCGCTACCGGGACTACGCATCCGAGGACACTAGCTTCCAGGCGGAGGCCTCGGGGCGTGCGGAACTGGCAGGCAGGACCCACGAGTTCCTTCTCGGTGGGGACGCCTATGTCTTTCACCTGAATCAGTTCATGTCCCGCTGGCGCCCTTCGTCCACCTACGGGATCAATATCTTCAACCCGGTCTACGGGGAAGTACCCGGCACCCTTACCCCCTCCACGGATACCCGTGAGCGCCAGCACAACACCGGTTTCTTCGCCCAGGATCAGGTCGCCCTTTCCACCGGTTGGCGTCTCATGGTGGGGCTGCGCATGGACCTCTACCGACAGCGCCTCCACAACGACCTTACGGATTCCACGACCCAGGCTTCAGAGAACGTCATCACCCCCCGCCTGGGCCTGACTTGGCTGGCCTCCCCCAGCATGTCCTTCTATGCGATGTACAGCGGCGGCTTTGCCCCCAATGCCGGGGTGGACGCCCAGGGAGCAGCTTTCCCCAGCGAGCGCAGCCGGGCCCAGGAGCTGGGCTTCAAGCTAGACCGTCCTGGTCGCCACCTGACCCTCGCTCTCTTCAACATCGACAAATCCAACATCCTCACCACGGACCCCAGCTCCGCCAGTGATTCCATCGCCGCGGGCAAGGCCAACAGCCGGGGCCTGGAGCTTGATGCCCGCGTGAAACTGAGCGAGCGGGTCAAGGGGCAACTCAGCTACGCCTATACCCGCACCCGAATCGCCGAAGACAGCAACGCCGCCATGGTGGGGGTTCCCCTCATCAACACCCCCCGCCACTCGGGCAGCGCCCTGCTGATGTACGAGCAGCCCCTCTCCGATACCAGCGGCTATGGCTTCGGAGGCGGAGTCACCCATGTGGGCACCCGCTCCGGCAACAGCGTCGGCACCTTTGAACTCCCGGCCTACACCACCGTCCAGGCCATGGCCTATTGGCAGGTGAGCAAGCGCCTGCGTCTCTCTGGACAGGTGGACAACCTCTTCCAGGAGCAGTACTACGCCAGTTCCTACGACATCTGCTGGGTGACCCCCGGAAGCCCTCGCTCCTTCAGCCTCAGCTGCCGCTACCAGTATTGATGCAAGCCGCCCCTATGCCCCAGACCCCCTCCAGGCTCCCCAGCATTGATCTGCTGCGGGGAGGGGTCATGGTCCTCATGCTCCTGGACCATGTCCGGGAGACCTTCTTCCTGCACCAGCAGCTGAGCGACCCCATGACCCTGCCCGGGACCTCCCCGATGCTCTTTTTCTCCCGGGTGGCCGCCCACTTCTGCGCCCCGGCCTTCATCTTCCTCGCGGGTCTCTCGGCCTGGCTCTGGAAGCATCAAGCCGAGGGCAGCCCCAGACCCCTGGGGGGCTTCCTCGTCAAACGGGGCCTGCTGGTTCTGGGTCTGGAGCTAACCATGGTCAGCTTCGCATGGACCGGCCGGATGCCGTGGATGATCTACCTCCAGGTCATGTGGGCCATCGGCATCGCCATGCTGGTACTCGCCGCTGTGCATGTCTGGCCCCGTTGGCTCCTGCTCACTCTGGGACTCGCCCTGGCGGGGGGGCACCACCTGTTGGCCCAGGCAGGGGATCCCGGCGATCTCCTCTGGTCCATCCTCCTCCACCGGAACACCCTTTACCAGGGGGGTTCCTGGGGCATCCGTCTCAGCTACCCGGTGCTGCCCTGGATCGGGGTCATCCTGCTCGGCTACTGCGCCGGCCCCCTCTTCGGGGGTGGGATGACGCCCCCCCGACGCATCCGGAGTCTGGCGTGCATGGGCTTCGGCTGCTGGAGCATGCTTCTCCTGATCCGAAGCTCCAATCTCTATGGTGAGAGCGCCCCCTGGAACCTCCACCAACAGCCGCTCCTCAGCCTCATGGGCTTTCTGAATTTCACCAAGTATCCACCCTCCATGAACTTCCTCCTCCTGGGGCTCGGTGGAACACTCCTGGCCTTGGCCCTCCTGGAACGCTTTCCCATCCCCGGGATCCGCTGGCTCGGGACCTTGGGCTCGGCCCCACTCTTCTTCTACCTCATGCACCTCTACCTCCTGCTGGGGCTCCAGCACCTAGCCCAGTTCCTCGCGGGCAAAGCCGAGCGCTTTCACTTCGAGGCCATCTGGCAGCTTTGGCTGACCACCCTACTTCTGCTCCCGCCCCTCTGGGCCGCCTGCCGAGGATTCAAGGCATTCAAGCGGCGGCACCCCAGCCCCTGGCTGCGTTACCTCTAGCCATCCCCCACCAGGACCATGGACCTGGACTGAGATCGAGGGCAGGACTCGATCCGCCGCGGCAACCTGCTCGTTACGTTACCGGACGCCCTGGCTCTCTATGTAGCGGGGGGCGGAGCCCTCTGGTATACAATCCAGAGCTCCAAAGCCCGCCAGGGTGTTATCGAAATTCTTACAATTCAATCGTGGCTGCGGCGGCGAGAAAGATCACAGGAGTTCCCATGGCATGGAAACACTTGGCCCTTAGCGCCATCCTGGTGGCCCCTGTCCTGTCAGCCCAGGCTCCTGGATGGATCCAGTCCCCGTTGACCGTGTTTCCAGGGCACACCTATCTCACCGGCTATGGACTCTCCGAGGCCAAGGGCTCCGAGGCCCAACGCCTGCGTGAGGCCCGGACCATGGCCCGCCAGGAACTGGCCGCAACCCTTCGGGTGAGGGTCCAATCGGAATACACCAGCGCCACGGCCCACACCAGGAAAGAGGGCACCCAGTTCGTCCAGAACCTTGTGCAGACGCGCTCGGACCTGGAACTGGAGGGCCTGGATCGCCTGGAGACATACATTGATCCCAGCACAGGAACCGTCCATGCCCTGGCCGTATTGGAGAAGGGCCGAGCCGCTGCCCTCCTGGGAGAGCGACTCCGATCCCAGGGGCAGGAGGCTCGATCGGAATTCCAGAGGGCCAAGCTCCACAAGGATCTGGAAGGCCTATTAAGGGTACGCGGCCTCCTCAAGCGCATCCGGGAGGGCGAAGGGCTGATGCGGGTGCTGGGACAGAGCCCCACTGCCCAGGACTTGCCCGCCCAGGGAGAGGTGGACCGCCTGGCCCTGGGGATACTGAAGGTTCGCCAGGGCCTGGATGGCGCCCTTGACGGGGCCCTCTACACCCTGGCCGCCGATCTCCCCAGCAACCTGCGGGTGATGATCGACCGGATCGTCTACGGCCAGAGCCGTTTCTCCAGCACCTTCGGCGCCTACCTGGAGCAGCGCCTGGGGGAGCGCCTCCTGAAGTTCGACGGAATCCAGATCCTGGACCGGGCTCTGGCCTCCCGGGCGGGCGCCCCCCTCCAGGCCCAGGCCATGCTCCATGGCACCTACCTCGAAATGGGCGACGAAGTCTCCCTGCTCCTTAAAGCCACCGCATTGGGGGGCGAGGAGCTGGCCAGCAGCCAGGTCCGCCTGCCCAAGGCCTGGATTCAGAAGGCTGGCCTCCGGCTGCTTCCGGAGAACCACCTGGAGGCGGCTCAGAGCCTGGCCATTCTGGATACCCAGGTGGAGCCCTCGGACCTGAAGATCAACCTGCAGCTGGATCGGGGCGACGGGGGCATCTACCGCCAGGATGAGCGGCTCTACCTCTTCCTGCGCACCAGCCGGGATTGCTACGTCCGCGTCATCTACCAGCAGGTGGACGGCACCAGGGTCCAGGTCTTCCCCAACCAGTACCACCCGGACTATCGGGTGAAGAAGGAGGTGCTGACCCGCATCCCCGCCGAGGGGGACCGTTTCGACCTGAGGGTATCTGAGCCCTTCGGCAGCGAGATCGTCAAGGTCTTCGCCAGCACCGAACCCTTCGAGCTGGCCCCGACGGCCATCGCCCAGGAGGGCCCCTTCGCCCGCCTGGACAGCAGCCTGCAGGCCATGACCTCCCATTTCCGCGGCATCCGGGTCCAGCGCAGCACGGCCCTCAGCGCCGAGGCCTCGGCGGTGGTCAACACAGTCCCCCTCCCCAAGACACTTGCTCGTTGACTGTCCCACCACCCGCGATAGACTGGAAGTTCACGGGGCGGTAGCTCAGCTGGGAGAGCGTCGCGTTCGCAATGCGAAGGTCGGGAGTTCGATCCTCCTCCGCTCCACCAAAAAAGGCACTGAGAGATCAGTGCCTTTTTTGTATTAAGTCGACGCGATCCTCATACTGGGGGGAAGCACTGACTAGGTGCGAAACTCGGCCACGGTGGCCGCCAGGTTCTCGGCGATTCGGGCCAGATGTTCGGCGGTCCGGTTGACCTCTGCCACGGTCAGGGAAAGTTCAGTGGAGGCCGCGGCGCTCTGTTCCGTGGCCATGGAACTGGAGTGAACCTGGCTGGCCACTTCATCCGAGGTCCGGCTCTGCTCCTCGGTCGCCGTAGCGATCTCCCGCGAAGCCGCAGCCACAGCCTTGATGTTCTCCTGGATGGTGCGGATCGTCAGATCGGTACCTTCCACCGTACGGATGCCCTCCCGCATGGCCCCTTCGGTCCGCGCGATGAGATCACCGATCTGCCGGGCCGCCTGGGCGCTCCGCTCCGCAAGCTTGCGGACCTCCTCGGCCACCACGGCGAAGCCCTTGCCATGCACCCCGGCCTTTGCCGCCTCGATGGCGGCGTTGAGGGAGAGGAGATTGGTCTGACGGGCGATGTCCTGGATGACGGCCACGGCCTTCACCATCTGATGGGTCGCCTCCCGGATTTCCTGCATGGCGCCCACCGTCGCGGCCCCCTGCTCAACCCCTTCAGCCGTGGCCTGGACCACAGTTTCCGTCCGCACGCCACTGGCTCGGATATTCTCCGCCACCTCCTGAATGGAGGCCGCAAATTCGGTCACGGCCGCCGAGGTCCGCTCCGAGGCCTGTCGCTGGCCCTCCGCTGACTTGGCAATGTCGTCGCTGGCCCGCCCGACCTCGCTGGCCGTGGCAGACAGCTCGGTGGCCCCGCTGGCGACCTGGCTGCTGGCATCCCGAAGCTGAGCGAAGAGCCCCCGGAAGCGCTCCAGGAGGCTATTGAAATCCCCAGCCATCCGCCCAAGTTCATCGGTCGAAGCAACCGGGATGCTGCGCGTGAGATCACCCGCGACCATGCGCTCCATGCCCCCGGACACATCCCGGATGGCCGTGAGGATCCGACCCAGGATGGCCCGCGCCGTGACGATCCCCGCCACAAGGCCGATCACCAGCAGGAGGGTCTGCAGAATCCCGCCCCGACGCACGACCGCAGCCATGGCCGCCTCTTCGCGGGCCCGGAGTCCATCGGACTCCTTTTGAAGGGAGGCGGCGAGTTCCCCCATCGCAGCCACCATGGGCCTGTCCATCCCCTTCACGCGGCTGTCCACAAGCCTGTACGCGAGGGGGTCTCCGGGCTTCCAGGCGGCCAGGGCCTCCCGGTATTTCAGGCCGAGCAGCTTATGCTCCTCAATGGTCTTGAGGGAGGGGGCGGGGCTGATTCTGAGCCCCTCCATCTGCCGGGCCAGCGCCTGGAGGTCCTCCTGAACCTTCGCCTCCGCCTTCTCAAAGGCACCCCGGTATTTCGCCATCATCACCGGATCATGCCCCCGAAGTAGCAGATCCTTCCATTCCTGCACTTGCCCCTTGAAGTCCACCTGAGCCTGGCGCGTCGAATCTCCGGCCTTGGCCACGGAGATGAGGGTGGAAGCCAGTTCACGGGCCTGGGCGGTCTGGCGCGAAGAGACCCAGTAGGCGAGCCCCCACAGGAGCAGCGCAATAGCCATTAGACCACCCGCCAGCCCCCAAAGCTTCCCCCGGACTCCGATCTGACCTAGCACCCCTGATTCCATGCCCCCCGCCTCAGGTCCTAGTCGTCCATTCCTGGGAAAAGTTGATTTTCATCAGCCCATCTCCACCCTCGAACCCGCCGGGCCCTTCTCCACCCGGATCTGGCTGGGGATGGTCTTCTTGAGGGACTCGACGTGGGAGATCACGCCCACCTGGCGCCCCTCGCCGATCTCGTCCAGGACCGCGATGGCGCGATCCAGGGAATCACCGTCCAGGCTACCGAAGCCTTCGTCGATGAAGAGGGCGTCCAGACGACGCCCCCCGGCGCTGGCCTGGATTACATCCGATAGCCCCAGGGCCAGGGAGAGGGAGGCCAGGAATTTTTCGCCACCGCTGAGGGTGCCCACACCCCGCTGGCCCCCGGCGTGGGCGTCGTGGACATCGATCTCCAGTCCCGCCCGCTTCCGGGCATCCGATACGGCATCATTGTGAACGAATCGATAGCGCCCCCCGGAGAGGATCGAGAGACGGCGGCTGCCTTGGTCCAGAACCTGGGCCAGCCAGCGCCCCAGGACGAAGCTGGAGAAGCTGAGCTTGGGTCGCCCTTCTTTCCCGGCGCCGTTCAGATCGTTGGAGAGTTCGAGGAAAATGGCTCCCCGGGCCTTGAGGGCCTTCCAGGCCTCCTGAAGCTCGGCCCAGCGACCCGCCGCCTTGAGATGAGCTTCCAGAGCCGTCTGGCAGGCATGCTGGGCATCCTTGGCCCGATCCCGGGCGGAACGGGTACCGCTCTCCGCCAATTCCAGCCCTTCCAGATCCGGCTCCTCCACCCCCCGCAGGGCCTGCTCCAGGTTCGCAAGGGCGCCCTTGGCGGCGTTCAGATCCCTGTGGAAGTCTGCGAGCACTCCGGACAGCTTTGCCCGTTCAGCGTCCCCCAGCAGGGCCCGACGCAGGGCCTCCCGGTCGGCAAAGCCTGCGGAGGCCAAGGCCCTCCGCAGCTCCCCATCCAGCGCCTCAAGGCGACCAGCAAGGGCCGACAGATCCTGGGCCTTCTGGCTCCGGGCGGCCTGAGCCAGGCCCTGGTCGTTCTCGGCCTCCCGGACTTCGCGTTCCAGGCCATCCAGGCGCTCGCCCTCACGCTGGATACTTTCCGCCAGGAGCCGAGCCTCGATCTCCAGCTCAGCCAAGGCCCCGGCGGCATCCTCCGGCGCCCCGGCTTCCTGATAGATCCGCTCACGGTTGCTTGCGCGGACAGCCACATCCTGCCGAAGGGAATCGCGCCGCTCCCGGAAACGGTCCTGCACCAGGCTCGAAGCCCGGATCCGCTCCTGGAGCTCACCGCGACCCTCCTGGGCCTTTTCCAGGGGTTTGAGGCGTCCCGACAGGGCTTTGTAATCGTCACGCAGGGCATTGAGGCGATTGAGCAAGGCCTCGGGCCCAGGGAAACCCGCTTCCGCCAGGCCAGTGGCCAGGTCCCCGGCCTCCTGCTTCTGCTGCTCCAGTTGGCTGGCCGCCACCCGCGCCAGGCTGCCGGTGTCCAATACCCGCTGCTGGCAGGCCTCCACCAATTCCCGCCGGGTTTCTAGCAATTCAGCCTCGGCGCCACCGCCGCCCAGGGCTGGCGCAGGGTGCTCCAGGCTGCCGCAGACGGGACAGGGTTGGCCATGGACCAGCCCCGCAGCCAGGTCGGCGGCCCTGGCCTGATCCCGGGCTGCTTCCGATGCCCTCAGGGCCTCCTTCGCGGCTTCCAGTTTGCCGACGGCGCGCTGGGCCTCGGCTTGGGCGGCCTTGAGATCCGCTTCCAGCCGGGGCAGCCCGGTGCTCCGAAGCTCCAGAAGCGCCTTCGCGTCCTTTTCCAGCAGTTTCACCGGCTCGACCTCGGCCATGAGGCGGTCCATGCTGCTCCGCAGTTCCTGAAGAACCGCGACCCCTTGATCCATGGCAACCAGTTGCTCCAAGAGGACCTGATGGTCGATCCCCGCCTGGCCCAGGTCCTCCTCGGCCCCCTGGAGCGCCCGCCTCTGCGTCTCAAGGTCCTGTTCGAGCTCCGCCAGTTCCCGTAGCCGCAGCCTGCGCCCCTCAAGGGTCCGAGCCTCCTCCCGGCGCGCTTCCAGGCCCTTCCGGGCCTCTTCGAGACCGGCACAGGCCTGACGGGCCTCCGCCAATCGGACTTCAGCGCCCTGGACCCTGGCCTGCAGCGCCTGCAGATCCTGTTCCAACCGAATGCGATCCTGCTCGGCCGCCTCGGTCTGATCCAGGATCGAGCGGACCTGAAGGGCCCGCTGATCCTCGTCCAGGCGTTTCTGATCCTGCTCCCGCGCTGCGGCCTGCTCCTCCAGACCCGCCAGGAGTCCCTGCTGCTTCGCCAAGTCCTGGAACTGCTTCTGGCGCAGGGTCCCCTCGGTCAGGGCCGCCAGGGCGACCTGATGCGCCTCGTCCGCCGCCCTGGCCACCCCCTGGGCTTCCCCAAGCTCCTCCTCCAGAAGGGCCTGCCGTTCAGCCGCCTGATCGGGATCAAAGTCGCGGCGCACCTCATCCTGGCGTTCCCGCAGGGCCCTCTCCTCGTCCTCGAGGCCCTTGGCGCGCTCCTGGGCCAGGGCCGCGAGGCGCTCATGATCCTCCACCGGAAAGAGCTGCTTGAGGAGCAGCTCCCGGTCCCGGCTTTCCATTTCCAGGAACTGCTGGAACTGCCCCTGGGGAAGGACCACCAGCTTGGAGAATTCGGCGTGGCTGAAGCCCACGGCGGCCTGAAGGGCGGTATCGACGGCCGAATCCGAGCCCTCGGCCAGTTTCTGCCAGTCCTCGGCCCCATTGGGACGCCGGAAGGCCGCCAGGAGCGTGGTCGGCTTCTTGAAGCCGCCGCCGCGCAGCGCCTTTTCCACCCAATACGGCGAACGGGTCACCTGGAACTGCTCCGCCAGGGTCTCGAAGGTGAAGTTCACCACACAGCTTTCGGTCTCAGCGGCGAACTGGGAGCGAAGGGTGGCAGCATTGCGGGTCCCCAGAGGGCGACCATAGAGGGCATAGCTGATGGCGTCGAAGAGAGAGGTCTTCCCCGCGCCGGTATCTCCCGCGATGAGGAAGAGGCGATCCAGTCGTGCGAAATCGATACAAAGTTCTGGCCCTGCGTAGGGTCCAAAATTCTGGAGTTTCAGGACAAGCGGCTTCATCGGCTCTGCTCCAGTTCGGCCCTGAGTTCGCCGAAGGCCGCCACCAGGGCATCGGAGGGATCAACCTCCCTCAGGCGTCGCTCAAAGGCCCGGAATTCCTCCCCCAGATCGGCTTTCTGAATCGCCGGGATCGGAGCCGTGGACTGGGACTGCGGCGCGCAGTATTCCTGGAAATCCAGCAGCAGGGGGAAGCGGCTCCTCAGGCGGGCCACGGGTTGGCTGATGCCGGCGGGTTTTGTGAGCGTCACGCGCACATAGGCCTCGCCCAGCCCGGCGAAACGTTCTTCTTCCAGCAGCTCCTCAAGGGTGCCCTTGAGATTGACCATGGGTCGCAAGGGGCTGACGGGAAGCAGCTCCACCTGGGGTTCGGCCCCCTTGACCAGGGTGATGGCGGCCATGGACTTGGACTGCCCGGCCTCCGAAAAGCTGTAGGCCAGAGGGGTTCCGCTGTAACGGATCCTGGGGCCCAGGCCCTGGGGGCGGTGAAGGTGTCCCAGAGCCACATAATCAAACCCCTCGAAGGTCCGGGTCTCGATCTGAATGGCCGTACCCACCAAGGTACGTTCCGAATCCGAGACTTCCCCCCCGGTGGCAAAGCAGTGGGCCACGAGCACATTGAGGCGTTCCGGATCCATGTGCCGCCGGATCCGCGCCACGGCCTCCTCCAAAGCCTCACGTTGGGTCTGGAGGAGCACCCGCCCGTTCTCCCCATCGATGGAAAGGCTGCCGGACCAGAGGAAGGGAACCAGCCAGATGTCAGCCCCAGGGAGCCGCACGGGCTCGTCCACACGCTCCCCGCCTCCCCGGATGTGGATGCCTCCGGCTTCCAGCAGCCGCGATGCCAACGCCACCCGGGTGGCGCTGTCATGGTTGCCCGCGATGACCAGCAGCGCGGTATCGGGGCAGGCCTCCCGGAAACCCTCCAGGAAGGCATTCCAGAGCCCTACGGCATCCTCCGAGGGAATACTGCGGTCGAAGACATCCCCGGCGATCACCAGAGCCTCAAAGCGCGAGGCGCGAAGGCGTTCCAGGAGTTCCCCCAGGAACATCTCCTGGTCCCGCAGGAGACTGTGCTCGTGCAGAACCCGTCCCAGATGCCAATCAGAGGTATGAAGGATGCGCATGATCCAGGTATACCCTGGATCGAGCGTCAGGAGATGTCCTGGCTATACCGTAACGTCCACCAGGCTGTCGGACTGCGTCTTGGCCGTGTCCTTGGTGTCGGTCTTGGCGTCAGCTTTGGTTTCTGGCTTGGGATGAGTGCGGTTGTATTTCTGGATCTCCATCTCAGTCACCTTGCCATCACCGTTCAGATCCCTCGGATCGCTGACCAGCGAGCTGGCGCTGCCGGCGCTGCTCGTCGCACTTCCAATGCTCCCCACTGCCATGACGGCCTCCTGATGATGAGATTCGGTTGATTATCGGCAGGCCCGTCACCGCGACTGAGCCATACAGCCGGAACGAGCGGAGGTGCCGCCGGACGAATGCCCAGGCGGGCCGAATGTCACATCCGACCGGGTCGGCAAAATCACAACCAGCACACCAACACCACTTAATCGAAACAGGGATAGAAGGTTTCTGCGATTCGCCCAGGGACACACCGCAAAGCGGGCTGACATAAACTCACCCGGAGCTTCCGCTCCGACGATGACCAAGGGAGTGAATACCAGCCCGCCCTAATTTCATTTTGCAAAGCACAACACACGGCATGTGGGACCGATCCATCATGCCAGACCATCCCGCTCCCCCCACTCCGGCTGAATAGGGTTTTGACCATGGCACGCCATGCCCCCCGGGAAGCTCGCCCGCCCTTTCTCCTGGTCTCCATGGCCCTGGCTGGAATTCTGGGGCTGGCCTTGGCAATCCATTTCCAGATATCCAGCCTGCGCAGAGAGGAGCGGACCAAAGGCGAAAACCAGTTGTCCGCCATCGCAGAGTTGAAGGTCGCCCAACTTTCCATGTGGCGAAACGAGCGTTTGGCCGATGCGCACACCTATGCCCACCTGCCGACCTTTTCGGAATTGGCCAGGAAGGCCATGAGGGGCTCCGCCAGGCCCGCAACCGCCAGGCTCCTGCAAGAATGGCTGGGAGACCAGCGTCACTACGACCAGGCCCGACTCCTGGATACCGAGGGCAGGGAAATCCTGGTCGCTCCGAAGGGCACCCCCTCCATCACGGACCGGACCCGCATAGAAGCCCTGGCAACTCAGCAATCAGGCAAACCCATCCTCATGGACTTCTTCCGGTGCCCCCATGATCAGCGCATCTACATGCAGCTGGTCACCCCCGTGCCCGATAACCGGAATCCCGGCAGGGTGCTGGGTTCGCTCGTGCTAAGGATTGACCCCAGGGAGGCGCTCTACCCCATCGTCCTGCGCTGGCCCACGCCTTCCCAATCCGCAGAAACCCTGCTGGTGCGCCAGGAAGGCCAGGAGGTGGTCTTCCTGAATGATCTGCGATTCGCGCCCGGGTCCGCCCTTTCCCTGCGGGCCCCCCTGGGAAAGGGAGACCTCCCTGCGGCCATGGCCGTACGCGGGATGAAGGGCATCGTGGAGGGCCGCGACTACCGTCAGGTCCCGGTCCTGGCTGATCTGAGGCCCATCCCCGAATCTCCATGGTTCCTGGTGACCCGCATGGATCAGACGGAGGTTTTCGCATCCTTCCGACGAAGCCGACTGAACCTACTCCTCATCGGCGCAGGACTCACCCTGGCCGTCATCGCAGGCGGGATCGCCCTCTGGCGGAATCAGCGCGCACACTATTACAATGAATTATTTATTTCGGAAAATCGACTCCGCGAAAGCGATCTGCGGTTCCGCCACATCGTGGAGGAAGTTCCCTTCCCCATGATGATCCACGCCGATGACGGCGGTGTCGTGCTGCTGAGTCGCGCCTGGACCGATCTGAGTGGCTACTCGCACAAGGAAATCCCCACCCTCGCCGAGTGGACGAGAAAGGCCTATGGTGGTCGTCAGGGCGAGGTCCTGGCAGAGATCGGGACCCTCTACGATATGCCTCACCGCAAGGCCGAAGGTGAGTATGTCGTGACGTGCAAGGACGGGTCCGAACGGACCTGGGATTTTTCCTCGGTCTCCCTGGGACGCCTCCTGGATGGGCGATGCATCGCCATGAGCATGGCCTTCGACGTCACGGAGCGCAAACAGGCAGAGGCTGCTTTGGCCGTCAGCGAGGCGCGGTCCAGAACGATGCTGAAGACCGCCCTGGACGGTGTCTGGTTGGTGGATCCCCAGGGCCGGTTCCTGGATGTGAACGATGCGGCCTGCGCCATGCTGGGTTATTCCAAGGCGGAAATGCTCGCGATGACAATTGCCGATGTAGATCGCCTCGAATCGGTGGATAGCGTAAAGTCCCGTTCCGAGTTGCTGATGGAGAGGGGTTCAGATCTTTTCGAGGCCACCCACACCAGGAAGGATGGAACCCGATTCCCTGTGGAGATCTCGGTGACCTTTCAGCCGGAACAGGGGCAGATGGTGGCCTTCGTGCGGGACATCTCTGAACGCAAGGAGGCCGAAGCCGAGCGAAGCACCGTGGCGAACCTCCTGGCATTGATCGACGAACCCGGCGACTTCCACGAGGCCATGGCCCGTCTCACGGCTTCCCTCCAGACATGGTCCAGATGCGAGGCCGTAGGCGTGAGATTGCGGGCAGACGGCGACTACCCCTACTTTGAAACCCGGGGCTTCCCCGAGGCCTTCATCCGGGCCGAGAATTCACTGTGCAGTCGGACGCCAGGAGGTGAACGCCTTTTGGACAACGCGGGAAATCCAGTCCTTGAATGCATGTGCGGAAATGTCATCTGCGGCAGGACGAACCCCGCCCTGCCCTTTTTCACCCCCCACGGGAGTTTCTGGTCCAATGGCACCACGGCGCTGCTGGCAAGCACCTCGGAAAAGGACCGGCAGGCCCGCACGAGGAACCGCTGTAACGGTGAAGGCTATGAATCCGTGGCCCTGATTCCCCTGCGTATCGGAGGCCAGGCCTTCGGGTTGCTCCAGTTCAATGACCAGCGCCCGGACAGGTTCACGGTGGATCGGATCGCCAGTTTCGAGCGGATCGGCGACAGTCTGGCCGCCGCCATCTCCCGCCGCCAAACCATGGAGTCACTCCGCGAAAGCGAGTATTTCTTCAAGGAATCCCAGAGAGCCTCCCAGACCGGTTCCTATTCCTCGGATCTTGCGAAGGGCTTCTGGAAATCATCCGAAGTGTTGGACCAGATCTTCGGAATTGACGGGACCTTCACGCGAAACCTAGAGACTTGGCTGGACTTGGTTCATCCAGAGGACCGGGAATGGATCGTCCGGTATTTACAGGACGAGGTCATTGGCCAGCGGAAGGACTTCGATAAGGAATACCGGATTATCCAGAAGGTCACCGGAGAGCTCCGCTGGGTGCACGGCCGGGGTGCGGTCCGTTTCGATGCCGATGGCACCCTCATTTCGATGACCGGGACCATCCGGGACATCACGGAAAAGAAGCGACTGGAGGAGGAGCATGCCAGACTCCAGGCCCAGCTCCTGCAAGCCCAGAAGATGGAAAGCCTCGGCAGTCTGGCGGGGGGAGTGGCCCACGACATGAACAACGTGCTCGGCGCCATTCTGGGTATTGCCACCGCAAACCTCCATACCCAGACCCAGGGCACTGCCATTTTCAAGGCATTTGACACCATTGCCCAGGCTGCCACCCGGGGTGGGAGGATGGTTCAAAGCCTCCTGGGCTTTGCCCGCCAGAGCCCCGCCGAAGAGCAAAATCTCGATCTCAACGATCTGCTCCTTGAGGAGGTCACGATGCTGGAGCGAACGACCATGGCCAAGGTCCGACTGGAGATGGACCTGGCCTCGGACCTTCAGCGCATTCGTGGAGACGCCAGCGCATTGACCCACGCCTTCATGAACCTTTGCATCAATGCGGTGGACGCCATGCCTGAGGGCGGGACCTTGACGCTCCGCAGCCGGAATATCGACCCGGCCTGGGTTGAAGTCGTGGTCGAGGACACGGGAATCGGCATGCCAAAGGAGATCCTCGACAAGGCCCTGGACCCCTTCTTCACGACCAAGGAAGTGGGCAAAGGCACAGGACTGGGCCTGTCCATGGTCTATCGGACCACCAAGGCCCATCAAGGACAGCTCGAAATCCTGAGCGCCCAAGGACAAGGGACTCAGGTCAAGCTCCGCTTCCCGACCTGTGAAACCCCTGCCCCCACTCCGGAATTACTCGATGGAGCAAGCGTCGATTCATCCCGTGCGGGGTTGACGGTACTGATCGTGGACGACGATGACCTGATCCGGATCACGTCCCAGAGCCTGGTTGAAAGCCTGGGGCACATTCCCGTTGCGGTCGCCAGTGGGGAGGAGGCCATGGCAAGGCTCGAGGGTGGTCTACAGCCCGACCTCGTCCTGCTGGATATGAACATGCCCGGGTGGGGTGGTGCCGGAACCTTGCCGCGCCTCCGGGCCCTGAGGCCCGCGCTGCCCGTATTGCTGGCCACCGGCCGGGTGGACCAGGCCGCGACGGATCTGGCAAGGGCCCATGCACATGTGAGCTTGCTGCCCAAGCCTTACCGCCTTCAGGACCTGGTGGAGAAGATGGCATCAGCCCTGGCAGCGATCCCAACCCGGGAAGGGCCGCCACAGGGCAACTGAAGCCGATTTGCCGTCAACCGTAGCGCAACCGCGCACTGGGATGCGACGGCCAATCAGAAGGGATTGGACTCCCGGATCCGCCTATCCCACAGGTCGGTTTCCGTGTGCTCGATGTGTTCCGTGGTTTCCTTTTCAACCACGGACCACACCGAGCACACGGACGAAGGCACAGGGCTTCCAGTGGGTCCCTACCTCACAGCTTGATAATGATGGAGGTCAGGGGGTCCAGGGTCACCGTCAGGCCGTCGCCACTGAGGCTGAGACCCACGGGACTGCTGAGGGTGGCGGTTCCGGCCCGGGTGGCGTCCACCACGACAGCTGCGCCGGTCAGGCTCTGGTCCACGGTGAAGCCGTGGGCGCTGGTGTCGGCATTGTGGAAGACATAGTAGGTGCCGGTGCTGTCGGTGGAGATGGCTTTGTACCCGAAGGCCAGAGCCGAAGTGCCGCCTCCCACCAGAGTCAGAGAGCTGAGCTTGGTGCTGCGGTTCGTGCCGGGCAAGCGGAAGGCGTTGGTGGACTTCCGCAGGGCGATGAGCCCCTGGGTATAGGCGTAGAGCTGGTAGCCATTCTGGGAGCTTGCGTAATTGGTGAATCCACCGCCGATGGGATCGTCGGAATAGACCCGGGACCAGGCCACCATGTTGATGGCATCCGAGGCGTTATAGGAGTTGGAGACGAAGGTCCGCGAGTGCGCCGCGTTGCTGGTGGTGTTGGCCGCACCGTAGGCCGCCGTGGTCTCCTTGGTCCGGAACATCTCGTCCCCGGCGTGGATGAAGGCCACCCCCTGGGAACTGAGCAGGATGGCGTATCCGGTGCGCGCCCGCTTCAACAGCACCAGATCATTGGCATCGGACTTGGCAAGACCGGTCGCGCAGGCCAGGACATCGTAGAGGCAGAGGTTGTCGTGGCAGGTCAGGTAGTTGATGACGTTATCGGGGCTGGGGGCAGCAAAGGCATTGGTCGGGGTCCCCGCGATGTTCGAAAAGAGCGCAGTCGCCGTCTGGGCCTGGCCCGTGAGGAAGGCGGTCGCGCCGTCATTGGGATACCCGTTCTTGAAGATCTGCCGGTAGCTGTCGGAGAACATGGCCACGTTCTGACCCGAGAAGGCCGAGACGTGGGTCTGATCCGCCGCAGCGATGCTGGTGCCGTTGTAGTCCGTACTGCCGCCGCTGTAGAAGCCGGTCCAGCCCTCCCCCAAGAAGAGGGTATGGGGGTTCAGGTCAGTCGCAGCCGCGTAGGCAGCCTGAAGGGTGCCCGTATCCAGGACCCCCATCAGATCGAAACGGAAGCCGTCCACGTGGTAGTCCCCCACCCACTGGACAATGGAGTCCACGATAAGCTTGCGGGTCATCTTGGCATCGGAGCGGACATCCCGGCTCCCCGCGCCGTTGTTGCTGGTGGAGCGGTAGTAGTAGTCCCAGAAGTTCGACTCCGTCAGCACGTAGTTGTTGGCGGTGTGGTTGTAGACCACGTCCAGAATCACGCCCATGCCCTGCTTGTGAATCTCATTGATTAGAGTCTTCAGTTCGTTGATCCGGGCAGCGGGATCGCCTGGATTGGCCGAATACATTCCGGTGGGCGTGAAGTAGTTCTGGGGGTCGTAGCCCCAGTTGTAGTTGGCCCCGGAGGTCAGGGCCGTGCCCATCTCCCGGGTGCCGATCTGCGTTTGATCGTAGGTGTAGTTCTCCAGGGGGCAGAGGAGCTGGATGTGCGTGACGCCCAGTTTCTGGATGTGGGGCAGCATGTCCACCAGGGCCTTGAAGGTCCCCCAGGTATGGCTGGGGAAGACCAGGCTTGAATCCACCGTGAGGTCCCGCACGCCCGCCTCATAGACGATGGCGTCCCGGGCGCTGACATAGCTGTAGGGGGCAGCGGTGCTCCCATCCGTCCCCTTCATGGCCGAGCCGTCGAAATAGGTGGGAGCTGACCAGCCGCCATCCGGTAGGGTCAGGTCCGGGTCCAGGATGGCTCCCTTCCCGATGGAATCCCCGCTTATGGAACTGCTCGACGTGTGCTTCCACTGGGCCATGGACCGGGCATAGGGATCCAGGACGTAAGAGCTTCCGACCTTGTAGACATAGTAGTTCTGGGTTGGCAAGGCCACGCTGCCCGTGCTCCAGATGCCATGGGCCCCCTTGGTCATGGCCAGGGTGGCGGCGGGCGAACCCAGGGCATCGTTCCAGGCGCTGTAGAGCTGAACGCTCACACTGGTCGCATTGGGATGCCAATAGTTGAAGGTGACCTGCGCCCCGTTCACCACAGCCCCCAACTCGCTGCTGGGAACATCGTAGTAGGCGGCGTCCGCCGAAGGCGAGCTGCTGGTGCTCGCATCGATGGTCCGATAATCCGTGGTGGCGGTGCTCCCACCGCCTCCGCCACCGCCGCAGGACAGACACATGATGGCGATAAGGGTCGCGATCAGCAGGAGCATGGGCATCTGCCAGTCGATCTCGACGATGGGATGGGTGAGATCCTTCATGGTTGCACCCCGCCAGGAAAGTCGCATATCTGCCACCTCTACTTCTTCGTGGGACGGGCCGCCAGCTGGTACATTCGGCTGTAGTACTCGTCGAGCATCCGCTTGATGGCAAAGGTCTCGCGGGTGCTCTGGATGGAGGCGCCCATCATGTCGATCCAGCGCTCCCGCTGCCCGTAGTAGGTGGGCAGGACTTCCTCCGACAGCACCTTCTTGAAGGCCTTGAAGTCGTGGCGATCCAGGACGGCCTCATCCTCGCTCTCGAAACCATCCCCGAACTGCCAGCCGTTCACGCCGTGCTGGCAGGCTTCGGGCCACCACCCGTCCAGAATGGAGAGGTTCAGCACGCCGTTCATGGCGGCCTTCATCCCGGAGGTGCCCGAGGCCTCCTTGGGACGGCGGGGGTTGTTGAGCCAGACATCGGAGCCCCGGGTCAGCATGGCCCCGATCTCCATGTTGTAGTTCTCCAGGAAGACCACGCTCTGGGGGTACTTCCGGCTCATTTCGACGATGTTCTCGACGATGGCCCGGCCGTTGTCGTCCAGGGGATGGGACTTCCCGGAAAAGACGATCTGGAGCTTGCCCCCCTTGAGCAGCGGCTCGATGAATTTCCGTTCCGTAAAGATGAAGTCGGAGCGTTTGTAGGGCGCCGCCCGGCGGGAGAAGCCGATGAGGAGGGTCCCGGCATCCAGCTTCACCCCATTGCGCTCCTCCACGAAGGCGATGAGCTTGAGCTTGTTGTCCTGGTGCCGCTTCCAGAGCGCCTCCCGGGCCTTCTTCGAGCCATCGAAGGCAGCCCCGAGATCCAGCGTCCTGGAATCCACCCAGGTGCCGGTATGGATGGCATTGGTGATGCCGATGATCTCGCTGCGTCCCTGCACCTTCGCCCACATGGCATTGGCGGTCACCCGGTGGAGATCCGCCACGGCATTGGAGATCCGGGAGAGCCGCAGGGCCCCCACGGTCATGTTGAAGGGCTCGCCCCCCAGGCGCTTGAGCTGGGCCTTGGTCAGCCCCAGATTGGCCCCCAGGTACAGGAGGCGCTCGATGGGGTGGGATTCGTTGCCCTGGACAATGGGCGTGTGGGTGGTGAAGACCACTTCGGCGCGGGTATTCTCCCAGGCTTCCTCGAAGGAGGCCCCCTTGGCCATGCGCTGATGGAGGAGCTCGAAGCCAGCAAAGAGGGCGTGGCCCTCATTGAAGTGGTAGACCTTGGGCTTGAGCTTCAGGGCCTGGAGGGCCCGGACGCCGCCGATGCCCAGGACCATTTCCTGGGCGACCCGTTCCTCGCCGAACCAGCCGTAGAGCTGCCCCGTGATCCAACGGGCCTCGCCATCGTTGCCTTCAATGTCCGTGTCCAGCAGGTATAGGTTCTCCACACCAAAGCGCCGGACCCGCCAGACCTTCACCAGCACCTCCCGCCCCTTGATGGTCACGGAAACGGTCACCCCCGTGTCTTCAAGACCCTCGGGATCCTGGTTCTTGTAGACCTCGTAGGCGCGATCCGTGGCGGGATCAACGAACTGCTCGCCGTAGCCCTGCTTCCAGCGGATGCCGACGCCCACGATCGGGTAGCCGCCCTCCTTGGCGCCCTTCATGTAATCGCCCGCGAGGATGCCCAGGCCCCCCGCGTAGGTCCTGAATCGGCTCTCCAGGGCGTATTCCATGCAGAAATAGGCGACCTGGGGAAGTTTCTTGGGAGCCATGGGGCACTCCTTGAAGAGGGTGAATTTCAATTGGTTTTGGAAGCCTCAGCCATTTCCAGGAGCACGTAGCGCTCGGCCTGGACTTTCACCTGTCCGCCGCTCACGGTGGCACTGCGCCCGGTATAGGCATCCCGCAGGAGCGCCCCCTCCGGGAAGGTATCGCCAACGGGGATCAGCACCTCACCCTTGGCCTCCATGGCCACCACCACCCGATCACCGCCGGTGTCCACCCGGCTGAAGACGTAGGGGGCCTTGGCCAGCATCCGGTGAGTCCCCCGGGCCAGAGCCACATGGCGGGAACGGAAGCTGCCGAGCTTGCGCCAGTGGGCCAGGACCTTATCGTCCACGCTGGTCCAGTTCATGTCTGAACGGGTGGTCTGCTGACGGTCGGTTTTCGGTGTATAGCCCTCGGGGCGGGCGGTTTCGTCCCCGTAGTAGATCTGGACGGCCCCGGGCGCCAGCATCAGCTCGGCGCCGCCCTCGATGAGCTGGGTCCGGTCGAAGAGATGGGTGTCGTGGGAGGAGAGGTAGTTGAGCATGTGCGGCGCGTGGCCTGCCTGGAGCTTGGCGTAGAGGCTGTAGAGCCCCTCATTACCCTCGGTATCCTCGGCCCGCTGCTGGAAATCGAAGTTGATCATGGCGTCGAAGCCCGAATCCAGGAGCTTGTGGCGTTCCGGTCCCACACCCCAGTACTCGCCCACCATCCAGAAGGGGGCATCGTCTATCTTCTTGGTGGGATTCCGGGCCTTCCAGTCCGCGAGGGCTTGGAGGCTGGCCTTCTTCAGCTCGGCCCAGGCCTCGGGCTCCACATGCTTCACCGTATCGGCGCGGAAGCCATCGATGCCGTATTCCCGGACCCAGTCCGAAAGCCACTTGACGAGGTAGCCCCGCACCGTGGTGTTGGGCAGGTCCACCGCCCGGGTGCCGGGCTTGTTCTTGAGGAATTTGGGAAGCTTGACGAAGTCCTTGCTCTCGGTGCGGAAGTCCGGGAGATAGGCGAGCTGCTTGGTGAGGTCGTCGGTGCCCCCATCGATGTAGCCCGGCAGCCCGGCCCGGACCCAATCCCGGCCCCACCAATCCCCGAAGTTGAAATTGTTGTAGTCGATGTAGTTGTGGTACGAGCGCAGGTCCGCCTTCTCCCAGCCGGGCCAGAGGACATCGATCTTGAATTCCTGGGCATCCTGGAGCGCCAGGTAGCCGGGATGGTTCATGACCACATCGAAGAGAACCCGGATGCCCTGACTGTGGGCCGTGTCCACCAGCTCCCGCAGCTCCTCCGGGGTGCCCATGTTCTGGTCCAGCACCGTGTAGTCCAGGGCGTAGTAGCCGTGATAGGCGTAGTGCTTGAACTCGCGGTTGCCCCCCACGACCCACCCGTGGATCTGCTCGTAGGGTGCGGAGATCCAGAGGGCATTGACCCCCAACTGCCGGAACCAACCCTCCTTCAGCTTGAGGGTGAGCCCCTTCAGGTCCCCTCCGTGGAAAGTGGCCACGTCCGCCCTGGGGCCCTCTTCCCGCTTCCGTCCGTAGCTCTGGTCGTTGGAGGGATCGCCATTGTAGAAGCGGTCCGTCAGCACGAAATAGATGATGGGGTTGTCGGCAAAGGGCGCGGGCTGTCCCGCGGCAAGCACCGTAGCCAGGATCGAGACGAGCAGCAGACGGATCTTCACGGGGGCTCCAGGGGGAGGAGGGCCCGGAGACCGGGCCCCCTTGTATTTCGGCTACTTCTTCTCAGCCAGAACCTTCTGGGCTTCGTCCAGGGAGTAGTAGATCCGGCGATCGCCGCTCAGGACCCAGATGGCCTTGTACTGGCGGCCGTCGAAGGCCATGTCCTTGCCGCCCTGCTCCTTGATGTCGCCCTTGTGGATGATGTAGTTGACGTGGATCTTGGAGCCGAACTCATCGGCCTTGACGTGCCAGTAGACGCCGAAGTCGGAGGTGCCCGTGGGCATCATGGGGTTGGGCCATTCGATGTCCGGGAGGGGCATGTTGGGGTCCTTCCAGAGGTGCACCCCCCAACCCTGGTAATTGCCGTCCGCGCGGTGATAGTTGATCTCGATGTAGCCCTCGGGAGGCGTGGCAAAGGCCGGCACGACTGCCAGGCAGAAGACCGCCAGAAGACTCAGGAGGATGGACTTGATGCGCATGTTTGCTCCTTGGAAAGGGAGGACCGGGGTCCTCGAGGGTTTGGTGACGGGGAATCTCACCCCTTGGTGCCCCCGGAGGTGAGACCGGAGACCATCCATTTCTGGGCCAGGATGAACACGAAGGTGATGGGCAGGCCCGAAAGAAGGGCCGCCGCTGCGAAATCACCCCACATGTACTTCTGCTCGTAGAGGAACATCTTGGAACCCACCGCCAGAGTGAGGTTCTTCTGCTGGTGCAGCAGGATGGAGGCCACGGGGTACTCGATGATGGCCCCGATGAAGGCCAGCAGGAAAACCACCATGAGGATGGGCACCGCCATGGGCAGGAGCACCCGGTAGAAGGCCTGCCAAGGCGTAGCGCCGTCCACCTTGGCAGCGTCCTCGATCTCCGCGGGGATCGTCTCGTAGAAGCCCTTGATGGTCCAGACGTGCAGCGCGATGCCTCCGGAGTAGGCCAGGACCACGGCCCAGAGGCTGTCGATCCCGAAGAGGGGGAAGCTGTTGCCGATGCGGCTGAAGATGGCGTGGATGGCCACCAGGGCCAGTACCGTAGGGAACATCTGCATCAGCATCAGACCCGTGAGGGCTGCCTTCTTCCCGTGGAAGCGCATCCGGGCGAAGGCGTAGGCCGCGGTGGTGGACAGCAGCAGGGCGATGCAACCCGACGCGAAGGCCACCCTGACGGAGTTCCAGAGCCAGCGCAGTACCGGCAGATCGGGCTTGATCCAGTGACCTTCACCATCCAGGACCGGCAGGCCCATGGCGAAGCGCCAGTGCTCCAGGCTGATCTCCTTGGGAATGATGGAACCCGTGGCGAAGTTGCCCGGTCGCAGTGAGATGGAGATCGTCAACAGGAAGGGGAAGATCACCAGGATGCACAGGCAGATGAGGAAGAGGTGGGCCGCCAGGACCCGCCAACGCTGATTCTTGCTGATGACGATGGACATGACGGACTCCTAGCGCCCTTCGTCCTGGGCGATCTTCGTGTAGCGCACCTGAATCAGCGAGATCACCGCCACCATGAGGAAGATCACCGTGGAGATGGCCGCCGCCAGCCCGAACTGCTGGCCCGAGTCCTGGAAGGCGATGCGGTAGGTGTAGGACACGAGGATGTCGGTGGTTCCCGCCGGGATGGTGGCATCCGCGAAGTCCGGCCGTCCGCCCGTCAGCAGGCTGATGAGGACGAAGTTGTTGAAGTTGAAGGCGAAGGACGAGATCAGAAGGGGCGTCAGGGGCTTGATGATGAGGGGCAGCGTGATGCGGAAGAAGTTGGTGAGGGGACCGGCCCCCGCCACAGCAGAAGCCTCGTAGAGATCCATGGGAATGGCCTTCAGCAGCCCCATGCAGACCAGCATCATGTAGGGGAAGCCCAGCCATGTATTAACAATTAATATCATAACCTTGGCCAGGAAGGGATCCGAGAACCAGGTGGGCTTGAGGCCGAAGAGGGCCCCCAGGATGAGGTTGATCTCCCCCGAGTTGTTGTTGAAGAGCCCCTTGAAGATCAGGATGGAAATGAAGCCGGGCACCGCATAGGGTAGGAAGAGCAGGAGCCGGTATACGCTGCGGAAGCGCAGGGAATCCCAGCTCAGCACCACCGCCAGCAGCATGCCCAGGGAGGTCGCGAAGAAGACCGTCAGGGCCGAGAAGGCCAGGGTCCAGGCGAAGATCTGGAGGAAGGGCTTCTGGAAGCGCTTCTCAGTGAAGACCGCCTTGTAGTTCTCCCAGCCCACCGTCACCTGGAAACCGGGCTCCACCTGGGTCCCATCGGGGGTCTCGTAGAAGCCGGTCTTGAAATTGGGCTTCAGGACCGTGCCGTCCTGGTTGTTCGTCAGACTGCCGTCCGGTGAAGGGGTGTACAGGGGCGAGGTGGTGGCGAATTCGCTCAGGCCGGTCATCCTCACCGAGGTGCCATCCGGCAGGAGGATGGCCATGCCCTTGAAGAAGGGCTGGTTATCAATGATGTCCCGGAGGTCCACGGGCTCCCCGGGCTTGAAGGCCACCTTGGCGGCGGGCTCGGCCTTGAGGGTCTGATGGGCCGGTCCCGGCATATCGAAGGGTCCGGTGAGGAAGACCTTGGCAGAGTCCTCGTTCTCCAGCTTCGCCCGGAAGCGGGGTCCGTCGGGATGGACCGTGAAGGTATAGGTCGCCCCCTCGGCCCTCACGGTCTCCTCCAGCAGATACTGGGTGGACCGTTTGAAGTCGAGGAGGTTCTTGGAGCTGTAGTTGGTGAACCCGATGGCCACGGTGTAGATCATCGGGAAGACCACGAAGACCAGGGCCGCCGCGATGCCCGGGAAAAGGTAGCGGAAGGCGTAGGTCCGCTGGGAGCTGTATACCCAGACCGCCAGGGCGACGATCACCAGGAGGGTGCCCGCCAGGAGGCTCTCACCGGTGGCGTAGACCACCGTCACCAAGTAGAGGGCGGCGAGCACCACCACCACAAGGAAGGCGGGTCCCAGGAATCGTCGGAAGGCGCTAGGCATGGGCGGCACCGGAAAGAAGGGTGGAGCGCCCGAGGGCGCTCCGGGAACTCACTTGGCGAGAATCCGCTTGGCAGCGGCGTCCATGGCATCCTTCGGGGTCTTGCGCCCCTCGGTCATGTTGCCGAAGCCCGACAGCATGGCGGCCCAGAAGCGACCCATCTCGGGGTTGTTGGGCATGACCACGCCATCCTGGGCACTGGCCATGGTGGCCTGGATGCGGGGGTCCTTCTTCAGTTCGTTGAAGAGGGCCTTGTTGGCCGGGGTGCCCAGGGGCACATCGGCGTTGATCATCTTGAGCCCCTGCACGCTGAGCATGTAGTTCTCGATGAACTCCTTGGCCAGAGGTGCGTTCTTGCTGGCCTTGGGAATCATGGCGCCGATCACGCCCACGAAGGGCACGGCCTTCTTGCCGCCCACGGAGGGGAGCTTGGCCACGCCGTACTTGATCTTGGCCTTCTCCACGTTCTCCCAGGCCCAGGGACCGCTGATCATCATGGCGATCTTGCCCTCGGCCATCCCGGCCTCCATGTCGGCGTAGCCGGCGCCCTTGGGCATGACGCCCTCGGTGATGAGGCGGTTCAGCATCTCGGCGCCCTTGATGGCCCCGGGGTTGTTCACGCCGGTGTCCTTGGCGTCATAGGTTCCGTCGGGCTTCTGCTTGAAGGCGTAGCCCCCGTTGGCCGCCAGGAGGGGGAAGGTGAAGTAGGTATTGTTGTAATCCCAGAGGATGGCGTGCTTGCCCTGGGCCTGGAGCTTCTTGTCGAGGGCGAAGATCTCTTCGAAGGTCTTGGGGGGATTGGGCACGATGGCCTTGTTGTAGATCAGGCCGATGGCTTCGATGGAGATGGGGTAGCCCCAGGTCTTGCCGCCGATGCTGAAGGCCTTCCAGGCCAGGGGCTCGATGCCGTCCTTGACCTTCTTGGAGGGGTTCACTTCGGACAGGAGGCCGCTGGCCTTCCATTCGCCCACCCGGTCATGGGCCCAGATCCAGATGTCCGGCCCCTTCCCTTCGGCGGCGGCCTGCTGGAACTTGCCCGGGGCGTCCTCGGGATGCTCCACCACCACCTTGACCCCGGTCTTCTTGGTGAACTCATTGCCCACCTTCTGAAGGCCGTTGTATCCCTTGTCACCGTTGATCCACACCAGGAGGGTCGTATCGGCTGCTGACAGCAGGGAGCCGGCGATCACCAGGGTGGCGGCGGTGGCCCACTTGAAGAAACGATTCTGATTACCCATGGATTGCTCCTTTGTGACGGCCGGTGGCCGGGGATGGGTTCGGATCCTCAGGATCCGTGCGTCTGCGCGAGGGTCCTGCCCTCTGGGTCGAAAAGGAAACAGCGGTTGGCCGGAAATCCGAGGTGGGCCTCCTCACCGGCCTGGAGCGGGTTCTCCGGCGGGGATTTCACCGTCAGGGGCTCCCGGATGCCCAGGGTGTCGATGTAGAGGAAGGTGGTGTCCCCCAGGTGTTCGGCCACCTGTACCCGCCCGGCGATGGCGCCCTCACGGGTCGATCGGCTGGCGACGACATGTTCCGGGCGGATCCCCAGGGTCATGGAGGCCTCGGTAGCCAGCCCCCGGGCGTCGGCCTGGACCTCGATGACCGTGCCATCCGCCAGACGTACGGTGGCGACCTCGGCCTCCGCCGACACCAGGGTGCAGGGTACGAAATTCATCTTGGGCGACCCGATGAAGCCCGCCACGAAGAGGTTGGCCGGATGGTGGTAGAGCTCCAGAGGGGCGCCCACCTGCTCGATGCGCCCCTGGTTGATCACCACGATGCGGTTGGCCAGGGTCATGGCCTCCACCTGGTCGTGGGTCACGTAGATCATGGTGGTACCCAGCTCCCCATGGAGCCGGGAAAGCTCGACCCGCATCTGGACCCGCAGGGCGGCGTCCAGGTTGGAGAGGGGCTCGTCAAAGAGGAAGACATCCGGCTTGCGGACAATGGCCCGTCCTATGGCCACCCGCTGCCGCTGCCCGCCCGAGAGGGCCTTGGGCTTGCGGTCCAGGAGGGGCTCGATCTGCAGGATCTGGGCGGCCCGGTGCACCGCGTTATGGATCTCCTGTTTGGGGTAGCCCGCCAGCTTGAGGCCGAAGGCCATGTTCTCGGCCACGGTCATGTGGGGGTAGAGGGCATAGCTCTGGAAGACCATGGCGATGCCCCGCTTGGAGGGGGGGATGTCGTTGACTAAGCGCCCGCTGATGTACAGCTCCCCGGCCGTGATCTCTTCCAGGCCGGCGATGCAGCGGAGCAGCGTGGACTTCCCGCAGCCGGAAGGGCCCACAAAGACAATGAACTCTCCGTCCCGGATCTCCAGGTCAAGGCCCTGGAGCACCCGGACCTCACCGTAATCCTTGCGCAGCGACTTGATCTGAAGATGGCCCATGACGTCTCTTCCGTAAAAGGGGTACCGCAAGCACAACCAACGCACCTTCCGCCATGCACGAAGGGGACCGCCCGCTCGCAAAGCTCGCTCTGCGTCCCCCTCGTGCTCCCCACGTGATGTCCGGGCCAAGCCCGGACATCACGTCTTTGTCGGCTGAAGGTGCGCTGGTCATGAAAACCCAACCTAGGTAGTCAGTCCCACCCGCCTACCACCAGGCCTCGATCTGGGCACCGTAGGTAGTGCCTGCGGTCTTGCCGAAGCCGCTGAACTGACCGCCGTCCACCGCACCCCAATTGTTTGCTTCCTTGTTCCAAGTAGCATGGGTGACAAAGAGCCGGATCACCGGGCGAGACCAGAAGCTGGCCTGGGGACTCCACTGAGCCGCGAGGGTCTCCTTCAGGAGGTGACGATTGTAGTTTTCAGACGAGAATTTGAGCCGGTCGTACCCCACCTCCGCAGCTAGGCTGAAGTGCTTGGTGAAGAAGTAGGTGGGACGCACGCCCGCAGAAATCCAGGTCTGTTTGGCCCAGGTGCTTGCGCTACCGTTCGGATTGGTGACATCGTCATCGGAGGTCTTCTGCTCCCGATAGATCAGGGTTCCCTGGAGCTCGAAGTTCTTGACGGGCTTGATGTAGAGGATGTCCATGATCTCCCACCATTTATGGCTGGTGGTGAGTTCCGGGTTGTACCAGTTGTAGAAGGTGGAGCCGCTGCCCCAGGTGGCGTATACCTTGTTATCGCCCCCCATAACTCCAGCCTGATTGAGCAGGAAGTTGATCTGGCGACCCGAATTATTATTGTTGTTGGTAGTGACGCTGGGCTTACTGCGGGCATCGCTGGCCTGAAGGCCGATGGTCAGAGAACCGCCCTGCCAAAGTTTGAGATCGGAGAGCCGCAGGTCGTGGACACCGATGACGACACCCTGGCGGTTGTATTGATCCACGGAGATGTCACCGGGGAAGTGCCCCGCTCCCCAACCGGTATCAACGTTGCCCGTATCGTGCTGGATGAAGGCGTAGTGAAGCTTGCCGATCCCAACATTGATATTTTCGACGCCCACGCCATCACCGCTATTGTTCCAATACCACTGGTCACGGATATGAAGGTCCTGGCGCATGTAGAACCTTCTGCCCGCCCACAGCGTCGCATCCTTGAAGGCCCCGCCAGTGCCTAGAACCCCGGTGGCCTCTCCCCAAGCCTCGCGCACCCACACCTGCTGGTTCTTATTGTTGCTCATGGAGCCATCGACATTGCCGCCAGCATCGGAAGAAGCGTCCCGGGCGGCGTAGTACTGGCGGAAAGACGGCCGGAAGTGGAGCTTGAAGGAGGTATCCGCCTTCTCGTACGCGCGGACATCCATGGCCAGCTCAAGGTAGTTGTCGGTCTCGTTACCCAGACGATAGCCCGGCCCTCCCGTGGGGCTGGTCCCGGTGTTGGGCAATACAAAGGTGACCTGCTCCCCTCCATTGGAAGATCGTCCAACGCCTGACCGCATGTATCCGTGGAGTTCGAAAACGTCCTGGGCGGCCAAGGAACCGCACGCCAGAACCATGGGAAGGGTTGCCTTGAAGAGAAGATTTCTTCGCATTGCACTTTCTCCTATGCATGCCGCAGCGCGGCGGTGTGGGGTTGGTGGAAGATGCATTGCCGAACCAGGTTGGGACCTCACCCCACCTGACCAAAAAAGCTCCCCCATGGGGGGAGAATCAGTTGACGGTTATCCAGCCGGGCTCCCTCAAGGCCGTGACCGGTGAGGGCCTGTACGGGGGCCGTGAAGGTGTAGCGGGAGGAAAGGGAGCCAAGGTTGAAGATGGCCACCATGCGCTGGTCTTCCCAGGTCCTTTCCAGGACGAGCAGGGGCTCCTCAGCCTTCAGGAAACGCAGACTTCCTTTCTGAAGGGCAGGCTGGGTGCGTCTCCAGCTCAGGAAGCGGCGCGTGAAGCTCAGCATGGAATCGGGCGATTTCTGCTGAAGGCTGACCGCCATGCCCAGATGACGCTTCTCCATGGGTAGCCAGGGCTCTACGGTCGAGAACCCGCCCCAGGGCGCTTCCGAGGTCCAGGGCATGGGGGTCCGGCAGCCGTCCCGCCCCTTGAAATCCGGCCAGAAGGTGATGCCGTAGGGATCGATGAGCCGCTCAAAGGGGACCTCGGCCTCGGGAAGCCCCAATTCTTCGCCCTGGTAAACACAGAAGCTGCCCCGAAGGGAGCCCAGCACCGCCAGAAGGACCTTGGGCAGCTCAGGGTTGCTCTCTCCCCCACCCCAGCGCGTAGCCACCCGGACACAGTCGTGATTGGAGAAGGACCAGCAGCCCCAGCCTCCCCTGGCCTTGATGCGCCTTTCGAACTCACTCACCACCTCCCGGATCCGGGTGGCGCTGAAGTCGTCGGTGAGGAGCTTGAAGCCGTAGGCCATGTGGAGCTTGTCCCCATCGGCGGTGTATTGGGCCATGGTGGCCAGGGAATCCTCATCCCCCACCTCCCCCACGCTCACCACCCCGTAGCCATCCATGAGCTGCCGGAGTCGCCGCAGGAACATCAGGTTCTCGGGCTGGCTCTTGTCGTACTTGTGGATCTGGAATCCGTAGGGATTGCCCACCCGGACGGTGGAAAGATCCGCCTTGGCCGAGGCCGGAGGGTTGCTGCGGAGCTTCCGGTCGTGGAAGTGGAAATTGCAGGCATCGAATCGGAAGCCGTCCACCCCCCGCTCCATCCAGAAACGGACCTCCTCCAGAAGCTGGTCCTGTACGGCCTTGTGGTGGAAATTGAGGTCAGGCTGGGAGACCAGGAAATTGTGGAGGTAGTATTGGCGCCGCCGGGGATCCCAGGCCCAGGCCGATCCGCCGAAGACACTCTGCCAGTTGTTCGGTGGCGTCCCATCGGGCATCGGGTCTGCCCAGACGTACCAGTCCTTGTGTTCGTTGTCCCGGCTGGAACGGCTCTCCTTGAACCAGGGGTGCTCCTCGGAGGTGTGGGAAAGCACCTGGTCCACCAGGATCTTCAGGCCAAGGCGGTGGGCCTCGGCCACGAGCCGATCGAAATCCGCGAGGTTCCCGAAAATGGGGTCCACATCCCGGAAGTCCGAGACATCGTAGCCGAAGTCCTTCATGGGGCTTTTGAAGAAGGGTGATATCCAAATGGCATCAATCCCCAATCCGGCGATATAGGGTAGGCGGGCGGTAATGCCGGGAAGATCCCCCACCCCATCCCCGTTAGTGTCCTGGAAACTCCTTGGATACACCTGGTAGATGGAGGCTCCCCGCCACCAATCAGGATCGAGGGGCGCTCGCCGCTCCGGCACGGGGTTAGTCGTCTTTTCAGCTTTTCTGGCGATCATGACGAGGTGTCCATTGGGCATTGAAAGCGGTTACAAAGACCTGCCACGGAAGGATTTCGTTTCTTATCGTGCAAAATGCAACTAAAAAGCACACACAAGGGTTTTGGAATCGGTTACAAAAGAGGGACGGAACATAGATAAATACCTCCGAGCCCCTTGTCAACCAGGAAATGCCCCCCATGCTTTTTTTCGAGGAACTTTCCAGAGCCTAGGAGCACTGCCGTGAGCCAAATCCCGGTTGGCACTACGATTCTTGCCGCCGACATTGGGGGAACCCATCTGAACCTGGCCCTGCTCTCCCGGAAGGAGGCTGGCTTCGAACTCGTAAGAAAGGCATCCTGCGCAACCCAACGCGAAAGCTCGCTCCTGGAACCCGTCCAACGATTTCTCCAGGCCTGCTTCCCGAAGAAACCGGAGCTGGCCTGTATTTCAGGGGCGGGCCCCGTGCAGGGTCGACAGATCCATCTCACCAATGTCCCCTGGGATATCGACGGCGAAAGGCTTGCCCGTGGACTCGGCATCCCGGTCAAGGTGATCAATGACTTCACGGCCATCGCCCACGGCGTCCTGCTCCTAGATCCCACGGACCGTCGGCAGGTTTGCACTCTTCCCCACTCGGATGGCTCAAGGCCCGCTCTGGATCCTGAGGGGACCATCCTGATTGTCGGGGCCGGAACCGGTCTGGGGGTTGCCTACGTCGTGCGCTCCGGCGGCGAGGCCCGGGTGATGCCTAGCGAAGGGGGGCACATTGGCCTTCCTGTCCTGGGAGACGAAACCGCGGAACTTTGGCGTTACCTGCGCTCGGGGTTTCCTGGGCCACCGGGAGCGGAAGCGGCGGTGTCGGGACCGGGTATCGCCAATCTCTTCTCCTTCCTTGCAGATCGCCAGGAAAAGACGGATCAAGCTCTGTTCGCCAGCATCCTCGCCCTCCCCAAAACCGAACGTGCCTCGGTGATCTCCAGCCACGCCGACACCGACCCCCTCTGCCGCCGCACCATGGATCTCTTTGTCGATCTCTACGCCAGGGTGTGCGCCGAGCTCAGCGCCGTGTTCCTTCCCACCGGGGGGGTGTTCCTGGCCGGAGGCATCGCGGCGAAGAACGAGGCCCACTTCCTCCAGGAGAACCGTTTCATGGCCAGCTTCGAGGCCAACTACCGCGAGCACCTCGACGTCATCACCAAGAACACGCCGGTCCACATCGTGCGCAACTATGACATCAGCCTTTACGGTGCGGCACGGGCAGGATGCGAACCGGGGGAAATCCCATGAAGCTCACCATCGGTGAGATTGCGAGGCAGGCCGGGGTCTCCACCGGCACGGTGAGCCGCGTGATCAACGGCAAGACCACCGTGGCCCGCCAGACCCGGGAGAATGTGCTGGCGGTCATGAAGCGCCTTGGCTACGAGCCAGACCCCGTCGCCCGGGAACTCTCCATGCGGACCAAATTCACGCTCGGCATCTGGGTGGGCAGCGGCGCCAACCGCCTGTCACCCTACTTCAACCAAGTCTGGAGAGCCTTGCTCCGGGAGATCCAGGGCCGGGCCACCCAGTTCATCGAGATGCCCGTGGACATCCTGCCCCTGCGACGCCGGGTCGACGCCGTGTTGATGTTCCACTGCGACGCCATCGACGAGCGGCTGGAGACCCTGGCCAAACTCGGAATTCCGGCGGTATTGATCGGCCACCACCCCGGCGTATCTGGGGTGACCCCCGACGACGAGGGGGGGGGACGGATGGCCGGACAAAGGCTCCTGGCCTTGGGCCATCGAAGACTGCTGCATCTCAGCGTAGCCGGCAGCTTCCAGTGGGCCCTGGACCGCGCAAGCGGTTTCAAGGCCGCCATCGAGGAATCGGGTCTCCCGGGCCTGGACCAGGTCACCCTTCTGGGGGAGGGAACGGTGCTTGGAGGCTACCGCCTGATGCGCGATGCCCTGAAGAGCGGCCCCCACCCCACGGGCATCTTCTGCGCCACCGACGAGATGGCCGTGGGCGCCCTGGGAGCCCTGGCCGACTTCGGCATCGCCGTCCCTCAGAACGCCTCCGTCATAGGCTTCGACGGCCTGGTGGAGCTCCATCCAGGCCTGGCTTCCATCGCCCAGGACATTCCCGTCATCGCACACCAGGCCGTGTCCCTGGCCCTGGCCGGTATCGGACGCAAAGGGGTCCGGCAGATCATTGTGCCAGTCGCCCTGATCGAAGGCTGCACCCTGGGGCCTGCCCCCCAATAACAGTCGCCCGCCCTGGGATCAGGCGAAGCATTGGGCCACCCGGAACGATTCAGAAAGGCGGATGCTTCGCCCACTCAGGTTGAACGTGGCGTCCCTTCAATATGAAGGCAGCACGCGATGTCTCATGGCATCCCAAAGCGACAACCACCCTTCTAACAGCCATTTCCAATTGGCCAAAGAGTTGCTTGATTGAGGTTTGCACGCATGCCGCAACCCTGAAGAGATCGAACCATGAAGCCTGGAGTCCACTCGGAGTTACGCCTTTCCCTAGTGATCCAGAGGGCCTCCATCCTATCGATCTCACTTGGCCTATCACTTGGCCTGGGTCAGGTAGAGGCGGCGGAGTCGCTTCCTGGATGCAGCTTCGGCATCCAGGCCGGGGTGGCCATTCCTGCTGGAAGAGATCTCGGAGTCACGGTCGGCTCCCGCCTAAATGGGGCTGTGGGCGTCCATGCCACCTGGTCGATTGGTGACCATCACGGAATCAGGCCACGCCTGGACCTTTGGGATTTCAGCCAGGGCCACCAGGAGGTCCTGACGCCTTTTGCTCAACAGATCGAAACCAAGGTGCAGGGCATCGCCCTGGGTGGCGAGTATCTATACCGTCCTGGCGGACTTCGGGGACGATTGGCGGCGGGAGGGGGACTCTATTTGATCCGCTGGTCAGTCGACAGCACAAATCGCCTGGATGGAAGCACCGGGGGGACCGCCCAGGCCTCCGGGACCAGTCACTGGACAAGGGACGGCGTGGGCCTTGTCGTGTCCTTCCGTCTGACTCCGAGGCTGGATGGCGAAGCTCGCTGGATTTTCAGCAGCTACGGCTATGAGGATCTCCCGGCAAATCTATGCACCGCAGGTCTTCTCTGGCGTTTCTAAGGCCCAAGGGATCGTATGCAGCAACAGCATTCAGGCCACAGATACCTTCAAGCACTCCAGCTCACAGGACAGAGCGTAGCCCTCACATCCCTGGGGACCATTCTGGCACTTCACCTGCTGGCGTGCGGCGGTGGCAGGGCCTCGAGCGGCGATCATGCCGGTCAGATCAATGGCTTTTTCAGGATCACTCCAGACTCCGCCACCGTGCTCGTCGACCAGACGGTGAGCTTCTCCGCCAGCAGCTCCCGCGGTGGCGACGCAACATGGTCCGTACTCCCCGCCACAGGTGGAAGCATTGATGCCCATGGGCGATTCACAGCATCGTCCTCACCGGGCCTTTACCAGATTGTGGCGATGTGGAGCAGCGATGTGCGCTACACCGCCACGGCCTTGGTCACCGTGTTGCCCGCACCACCCCCCACGCCGGTGTCTCTGGGGATGGTGCAGGCCTTCGGCAACCACCAGGGGAGTGGCACGGTCCGGAACACGCCGATCGCTGGAGAGCCCGTGCAGTCTCAGGTCTCGACCGATTCCACCGAGGTATTCCAACTCCGCCACGGCTTCTACCTTCCTCCTCCGAATTGACCATGTTCATTTCCACCCCCTGTTAGGTGTTCACAGGGCCAAGACAGGCGGCACATGATGCGACATACCCTCTTCTCCCCAAGCCTTTCCCTGTCCCTCGCCCTCCTGGTCGTGCCACCCTGCCCCTCCTATGGCCAACAGGTTGCTGACCCCGTTCCCCTATCCCAAGTGGCCTATCAGGGTCGCCTGATCGAGGGAGCCGTCCCTGTCAACGGGACCAGGGTCTTTTCATTTACGATTTTGGACTCGGCAGGTCAAGAGCTCTGGAACTCAGGCAGCCAGTCCCTTTCGGTCGAGGCGGGCATCTACGGCGTTTTACTGGGTGCCAGTGGGATGCCACCCATCCCAGCAAGCGTCCTGCTCAGGAGCAACCTCTTCCTGAGGGTCTCCATCGGCGGTGTCCTCATGAGCCCGGATGTCGCCATGATTCCCGCCCTTCAGGCCCGCAGCGCCTGGGAGCTGATCACCCCATTCAAAGGTGACATCGGAGGCACCCAGGGGGAGACCCTGTTGATGAATCTCCAGGGCATCCCCCTGGATTTGACCACCACCCCCCCCACCATTGGTCAGTCCCTGGTCTTCAACGGAAGCGTCTGGAATGCATCTTCCACTACAACAGGTCCCGAGGGACCCCAAGGGCCGATAGGACTGACTGGTGCCACAGGCGCAACAGGCCCCCAAGGGGCCACAGGCTTGACCGGTAGCGCCGGACCCACGGGATCTCAGGGCCCCATCGGCTTGACCGGCAGCACCGGAGCCACGGGTCCCCAGGGGAACATCGGCCTGACCGGCAGCACCGGAGCCGCGGGTTCCCAGGGTCCCATCGGACTCACCGGCCCCGCAGGTGCTATCGGCGCCACAGGTCCCCAGGGGAACATCGGCCTGACCGGTAACACTGGAGCCGCGGGTTCCCAGGGCCCCATCGGACTCACCGGCCCCGCAGGCGCTATCGGCGCCACAGGTCCCCAGGGGAACATCGGCCTGACCGGTAACACCGGAGCCGCGGGTTCCCAGGGTCCCATCGGGCTCACCGGCCCCGCAGGCGCTATCGGAGCCACAGGTCCCCAGGGGAACATCGGCCTGACCGGCAGCACCGGAGCCACGGGTTCCCAGGGTCCCATCGGACTCACCGGCCCCGCAGGCGCTATCGGCGCCACAGGTCCCCAGGGCACCATCGGCCTGACCGGCAGCACCGGAGCCGCGGGTTCCCAGGGTCCCATCGGACTCACCGGCCCCGCAGGCGCTATCGGCGCCACAGGCCCCCAGGGCACCATCGGCCTGACCGGTAACACCGGAGCCGCGGGTTCCCAGGGTCCCATCGGACTCACCGGCCCCGCAGGCGCTATCGGCGCCACAGGCCCCCAGGGCACCATCGGCTTGACCGGCAGCACCGGAGCCGCGGGTTCCCAGGGCCCCATCGGACTCACCGGCCCCGCAGGGGCTATCGGAGCCACGGGCCCCCAAGGCCCATCCGGCATTCTGGAATTCGGCTATTTCTTTGCACTCATGCCTAGCGACAATCCCACGACCGTAGCTGTAGCCGCCCCTGTCAGTTTCCCCCAGGAAGGGGCAGCCAGTGGGATCCTTCGATTCAGCCCGACCGAATTCACGCTACCCGCCATCGGGGTTTACGAAGTGTCCTGGCAGGTGAGCGTCAACGAGCCCGGACAGCTCATCCTAGGGTTGGACAGCGGTTCCGGAGTCGTGGAACTGCCATACACCGTGGCGGGTCGTGCAGGGGCGACCTCTCAGATCGTAAATCAGGTGATGGTGACAACCACCGTAGTGAACTCCCACCTGAGCGTAAGAAACCCCGCCGGCAATTCGACCGCCTTGACCATTACCCCCCTTGCCGGCGGAACCCGCCCTGTCTCCGCCTCACTCACCATCAGGCGGATTCAATAATTCGAGTGCAAAGCCAGATTGTCGCAAAGGCTAATCCCTAGGGCGCAAATGTTAACTCAATTCGGTAGCGAGGTTGCCATAGCCCAGGGATAATTTTGGTCAGGCTCCATTAACGCCCAAACCCCTCTATATTCACGAAACCAGCCAGCTATGCAATTTGAGTAGGTTCCCTCAGGGCGTGTTTGACAGCGCTCCGATCAAACCACAAATCAAGCGCTGAGCCTGCCTGTTTGCATTAGGGGCGGCTGTCTTTTTATATCTGTTTATACAGATTCTCTCCGCCGGCCACGGGCATTAGATCCAATACCGCACTTACACCAGTTCCCCCCAAAGGAGGCAGGAATGCCAGAGATCGTCTACCCAAAATTCCGGTGGTTCGTGTTTGTGGCACTCGTTCTGGCGACCGCCGGATCGGGAGTCGCCCTCATCTGGCCAGCCCCATTGATGGAGCAGGTGGCCAAACACATCAATATGCCCCTGGGGATCACGACCGGAGCTGTCATGGTCTCCTTTTCGGTGTTCACCTCAATTGGCGCCATTATCGGCGGAATCTGCTGCGACCGGTTCGGGATCACCCCTACCCTGATCATCAGTTGCGTACTGATGGTCCTGGGCATGCTCCTTACTCCAGTGCTGGGGCACACGCTCCTCGGGCTACTCGCCACCAGGATCTCAAGTGGTCTGGGTGCAGGGCCGGTGACCATGGCTGTGGGATCGGTAGCCGCGACGTGGTTCCCTGCCCCCCAGCGAGGACCTGTTTCGGGAGTCGCCGCCATGTGCGTCTCCCTGGGTGTCTTCTTCGGGTTCGCCTCGGTCCCGGCGACCTACCTTGCGACACAGAATGTCGCTGTCACTGCCGCTTGGCTGTCCCTCTTCCCGGCGGTCGGCCTTCTGGCCTTCCTTCTGGTCACCTTTGGCCCGAAACCACCCATTATCACACCCACTCACCAGGCCCTTGGAGAATCCTCCACCGATGAGTTCACCAGAGCGGCCAGGCTCCCGGTCTTCGTCTTCGGCATTCTCACCATCTTCTGCATGAGCTGGTCGTTCAGCGCCATCAACGATCTCACCCCGGTCTACCTATCGGCCAAGGCTCCGTTGGGGGCGGGCCACGGCATTCTGATGGCTGGCAGGTACATGGGCCTGATGCAGGTCTCAATGATGCTAGGGGCGGCCCTCAGCGGTTTCATGATAGCCAGGCTCTTCAAGGGCAATGTCCGAAGGATCTGCATGCTGGCGTTCACCGCGATGGCGATCTGCGTCTTCAGCCTGAAGACGGCGGCGGTGACCAGCAACCTGGGCGCGCTCCCGGCCTTCCTGATCGGCTTCGGATTCTGCCAGGGCCTGATCGTCCCGAGCTGCGTTACGTTTGTCTCCACCGTGTTCCCAAACCACATTGTGGGGAAGATCGTAGGAATCTGGCTAGGGATCGGAATGATCGGCGGAACCGTGGGCGTGATTGTGGGGGCAGCCCTCCTGAATCACACAGGCCTGTATCAGGCCTCCCTGTCCACCGTCGGCATGATCGGCCTTGCGGGCCTGCTGTTTTCCAACTTTCTGCGTGCCCCTGAATTTGACCAAAAAAGGACGGGCATCCCCGCAACAGAGAAGCCTTAGAACCGTCCCCCCCCCTGGACGGCCAGCAAGTCGAACAAAAGTTCTCGCACCACCAAGGAGGCCTGGAGGGACAGTGCTTTGTTATTCCAGGCCTATTTCTTGCAAAACCATGGCACCCAAATAGTGCCATTTTTCGAAAAGGATCAAAGATGGACCTCGCAAACCAAGTCCAGTGGCTCGTGGATAGGGCTGAGATCAGCGACCTGATAAACACATTCGCAGCCTGCCTCGACGCAAAAGATTGGCAGGCCTACGCCTCCCTGTTCATCGAGGGGGGATATATTGATATCCCCGAACCGACCTCAAAAACCCTCGAATACTGGCGAATGTACAAGGAGGAGATGCCGGCGAAGATGGCACCCGGTCTGGAAAGATACTCCGCAACCCATCACACGAGCAGCAATCATCTCATCAAGGTAGAAGGGGATGCGGCCTCCTCCCGTTCGTACACCCTGGCGACCCACATCCAGGCAGACATGACCGATTTCTGGACCGCTGGGATATGGTACGACAACACCTACAAACGAACTCCGAGTGGATGGAAGATTGCCACGTGCAAACTGGTTGGCAAATGGATGCTCGGCAATCCTAAGCAAATGAAGGCAAACTGACCACCGTTTTCCCCTGCGACATGAAGGCTCATCAAGATGCCCCGCACAACCTTCGACGCCGAAATCGCCCAGATCCTCCGACGATATTTCAGAGACCTGGAGGCCGTCCTTCGAGAGGAGGGCCGTTCGGACCTCTTCCAGAGCCTTGTCTCCGAACTCGGCCTGGGTGACAAACGGGTAGGAGCGGATAGCCAGCTTTCTTTCCCAACCTACCTGAGGGCCCTGGAGATCCTTGAACACGAAGCATCCATCCCCGCTCTCGGGCTTAAGCTGGGAGCCCGGAAGTGCCATGGCACGTTCGGAGTGTCTGGGCTTGCCATCCTCACGTGCGCAACGCTCAAGCAGGTCCTAGAGGCAGCCCAGGAGGAGTCAGACTTCGCCTGGGGGCTTCTACTGAAATTCAAGTTCGACTTTCGAGGGGATCGCCTGGTGCTTTCCTATCAGGCTGCCGCGGCCGCAGCCGGGGGACTCAGAACCTGGATTGAGCAGGCCATGATGACAGGCCTACGCCTCCTCATGGAATCCGTGCCAGGGCTAGACTTGACAGTGTGTCAGGCCCGCTTCAGCTATCGGGCTCCTTCTTACGTGGACATGTACCCGGTATTCATGCCCTTCGATTGCGTATTCGACCAGGAAGAGAATGAGATCTGGATCCCCGCGACCTGGGCGGATCTCCCCTCGGTATTCGCCAACGAGTCCGTTAATGATTTCTGCGAGGCGCAAGTCGAGTCGATTCAGCTTAAGGCCACCGGCAGCGGCCGGATCGTCCGACAGATCCAGTTGCTATTGGAAGAAGCCGAAGCCCCCCATGCGCACACCCTGGGAACCGTCGCTCAAGCCCTACGGGTTCCGGAGCGCCGGGTGCGTTTCGAGTTGCACAAGGCAGGAAAGCAATTCAAGACGATGCAGATCATGGTGGTCATGGAGCGCGCCCGCCGCCTCCTGGCCAACAAGGACCTGTCGGTAAAAGAAATTGCCTTCCTGCTGGGTTTCTCCCACACCGCCAGCTTCTGTAGGGCATTTTCCCGGGTGCAGGGCCAGACCGCCGAGCACTTCCGAAAATGCCAATTCCCACATGAGCAGCAATCCAGCAATTGCATTAAGCATTAGACGCAACGTCAGACTCGGTCGGGCCGTTTATAACTCAAACCAATTCCCATCGCATGCTGATAGAAACTTGCGCTGGGGGTTCAAGAATTTGGACGATTGACGCCGGATAATCAATCCAAGACAAAATTCAATGCGACGAGCCGATGTATCGCATCAAATCGGAAGGCGTATCAAGGTCATTCAGGACATTCCCATCGTCCACTGCGACGTCACAACCTTCACAAGACCGAAGGAACTGCTTGAGCCCTCCTTCGCCGTGCCATTCAAGCAAATCCGGTATCACTTTGGCTGAAATAAGTGGGGGATGCCCCCGTCTACCATGGAAAACCGGATAGGCAACCGAGCATGAGTCCGCCGCAAGGGAAGCAGACAACTGCAGAAGGGTGCTCCGGGATACGCCAGGACAATCGGATGGGAGCAGGAAGAAGGCCTCAACCGAGTCACCCAGGGCTTTCACGCCTGTCAGCACCGAAGAGAACATACCGGTCTGGAAGTCGGGGTTGAAGGCAACAGCAACCTGTGAGCCGTATTGGGGCAATCCAGACAAGCATCCGCACACATCTTCGTGTCGATTGCCAGTTACCACCACGACCCGTTCCACACCACAGGACAGCAGGAGACTGATCTCGTTCAGCAAAAGCGTTTCGCCATCGACTTCCAGGAGAGGCTTGAATGACCCCATGCGAGAGGATAGTCCCGCGGCAAGGATGATGGCGCCGAGCTTCATGGTTGAACCCTTCCCTTAGCGATGGAACTGGATTCCCAACCGCTTGGCCTTCTTGACGATGGTTGAATGATCCACATCCAAGGCGACAGCCATCTCCCGGACCGTCTTGTATTCAGCCGCGGCCCACAGAAGCACTTCCCGCTGATATTCGTCCATAATTTCGGCCATGGTGCGCTGTTTGTATGTGCCGCCACAATCGAGTTCGTCGGCCGCATTCTGCTCCGAAAAAGAGTGAGCCACCTGCTCCCAACGAATGACCGCATAGCTGTCATAGATCACAGCCCATCGTTCAATGACGTTCTCAAGTTCACGCACATTCCCGGGCCATCGGTATTTCCGCAACTTGAAATAAACCAGAGGGTCTACAACAATGCCCTTGTTGTATTTCTTATTGAATACCCCCATATAGTGGCGGATCAGCGCGTCGATATCCTCGGGCCTTTCCCTCAGAGGAGGGATATGAATAGGCAACACATGGATGCGATAGTACAGGTCCTCTCGAAAATCTCCCGTGGAGACCATCTTCTTCAAGTCCCGATTGGTCGACGCGATGACCCGCACGTCCAGCTCGACGCTCTTGGTGCCTCCAACGCGGATGATTTGCCGACTTTGAAGCGCTCGCAGCAGCTTGGACTGGAAGGACATCGGAAGTTCGCCGATCTCATCCAGCAGCAGCGTGCCATGGTTTGCCAGCTCGAACATGCCGGCCTTCCCTTTCGGATCAGCGCCAGTGAACGCACCACGCTCGTACCCGAACAACTCGGATTCCAGAAGGTTTTCCGGAATGGCAGCACAGTTCACCTTGATGTAGGGCTTTGCGCTTCGATCGCTATGTTCCTGAATGATGTCAGCGAGGATCTCCTTTCCACAGCCCGTTTCTCCCAGAACCAAGGCCGTGGCATTGGATTTGGCGATATGGATGGCCTCTTCCACCACGGAATGCATCCTGGGGCTCTCGTGAACGAATGCCCCTTCCGCCTTCGACTTGCTGGTGAGCAGGTGAATCATCTGCTCCTGTGTGTTCTTGATTTCTTCAGTGAGTGCAAGCTGGGTCTGGGTTGCATCGAGCTTATTCTTAATGCTTATCAGCTCAGATATATCCTTATCAATGACGACAACTTCTTCCAGCACACCATCTTTATTGAGTATGGGAACACCCGTCTGAAGCAACTGGCGCCCGGTGCGCTTGGGAACCGAGATGGAAGTATAGGCCTTTCCCATGGAAAAGACCTGTAAGGTTGTGGCGTTATTGATCCATAGGCTATTGCCAGCAAATTCCGAAGCATTATGCCCCATGCACTCTTCACGGGGGATGCCGAGCATCTCTTCATTAGCCTTGTTTACGTATATAACATTAGCATATTTATCAAAGATTACGATCCCATCCTGGAAGGCATCTCCGATCCGTTTAATATCCCGAAAGCTACAGCTTTCGATAATTCGACATGCGTCCAGGAGGAGATCAAGCCCAGATAAGTCGCCTCGGTTGTCGCGAGCCCTTTCAATAAATTCCTTCAATAATTCAACACCATCTTGCAAGTCGGGGGAATCACCCAAGCCCATAAATCACCATTAATAGCATCTCGAGCCTTTTCGCCTGAACTGAGTATTTGCCGAATCTTTCAACATTATATACCCAGAGGAAGCGAGGCGTCATTGTCAACCTTGCCCTCACGGAAACGAAACAGAGAGGGCAATACATGGGCACACTATGACGTGATTCCTTTATCCACCCAGGCCAAAGCCTTCTGCATCCACTGCGAATCAGATCCGTTGAGCGCGAACTGAACCCCTGCAGCACCCGAACTGGCAGCAATGCGATTCATCTGCATCGCCATGACCGAGGTGGGACAGACGATTGCCACGCGATCCAGACCGCGACTGCGGAATAGCTTGATGACATCTCCCAGCTTCACTTGGACCACTTCGGCAAGGAGCCGACATTCCCGCTGGTCGACAATCAGACCAAAACGCCCACTCGAAACAGAAACGAGAAGGCGCTTGGCCTCTTCCAGGTACCCATCAATGTCAGCCTCGCTAACCACTCCACTCATGACGCAGGTAAAACCGTGCTTTGCTTTTTCCAAAGTCATCATATAAGAACACCCATTAAATAATATTTCACTAAATTATTTGCATTTATGCCGACAATTTTGACGTAACTCTATCCACACTAGCGGAATGATTTTTTTTAATTATTTCGCCCATAATACTTATCGAAATCTCAGCTGGTGTTTCTGCATCGATCGGCATTCCAATCGGCGTGTTCACTCGTGACAGGGATTCCGTTGTGACACCGCTCTTCCTCAGGGATTCAAATATTGTACTTATTTTTGTCCTACTCCCAATCATCCCGATGTAACGCGCCTTGGTCTTCAGGCTCTGCTCCAGAATTTTCCGGTCCGAATTACTATCTTTGGTCACGATCACAATATAGCTATTATCGTGCACCGGCACAGAATCAAACACATCAAGGTACCCCTCGATGGTATAAACACCTTCTGCATGGGGATACCGGATCCGGGTGGCAAAATCCGGCCGATCATCAACAACGATGACTTTCTGCCCGACAAATTTGGCCAACTCTGCCAACTTCAATCCGATATGCCCCGCCCCGAAGATGCATATACACGCAGAAGCGGATAGCTCTTCGAGAATGATCTGCCGGGTTGAATCGACGGATATAACCTGAAATCCATTCAAGCTGCCGCCCTCTGGAAACCAGGGAGGCAAGCCCTGGTCAGGCAAGTTGTCGTGAGGGAATACAGATCTGTCGATTTCCAAACGACCCGCGTTCCTTTCCACTACCGTGACAAGGCTGGCGGCAGTATTGCCAGCCAGGCATTGCAACACCTGACCGAATAAATATCCGTTAACCGGATCGCCCGCATCAATGTACTCGACTAGAACCTCCACAGAACCACCACAAATCATGCCGATGGAATTGGGATTCCCGAGCGACAGACTGAAGGAACACAAGGTGGAGCGCCTTTCTGCCATTGATTTGAGGGCAGCCTTTATGGTCATGGCCTCGACGGTTCCACCCCCTACCGTACCCGTGATATCGCCGCCTGCAGTTACAGTCATTCGGGCTCCGACACCGCGTGGCGTCGAACCTTCAGTCGCGATGACCGTTGCAAGCACGAAGCTTTCACCGCGGTCGAGCATCTCAAGGCATTTTTCGATTGATATTTCCATTCTGATCCACCCATTTTGGGATCCATCCGCCATGGAGTGACCCACCCGTGGGCCACTCCATGGATTCAAGGCATTTTCACAGCGTGCGAATTGTCAGCTTGTCTTTTCCCAACCCGCCATGGCGGCAACCGCATCCAGGACAAGCTCAATGCCCGCCGCCCTGACGGCCTGGCCTGTGGCCATGTGATCGCCATCGCGGTAGATGTTCTTCTTGCGAAGTTCCAGCGGGTCCATATTCAGCTTTTCCGCCAGCATGTCCATCATGACCTCCGTGGCAAAGGTCGGCTGCGCCATCCCGAAGCCGCGGAATGCGGATCCGATCTGCTTGTTGGTAGCCACCACGTAGCAATCCGCGTGCTGATTGGGAATGTTGTACGGACCCGCGCCCCAGTAGGTCACCTTCATCGTGATGAGCATGGCCACGCTGCGGTAGGCTCCCGCACCGGTGATGCACTCCCGCTTCATGGCCACCAGGGTTCCGTCCTTCTTGGCTCCCAGTTTGTACGTGAAATACATGGGGTGCTTGGTCCCGGTGAACTGGAGACTCTCCTCAGTGGTCAGTTCGAGCTTGACCGGACGGCGGGCCTTCAAGGCCAGCACGGCAGTGACGGGTTCCGTGCCCAACTGGTTCTTTTCACCAAATCCACCCCCCATGGCCGGGCAAATCACCCGCACCTTAGAAAGGGGCATCTGAATGACCTTGGCCAGATGGCCTGCATTGCCGAAAACGCACTGCTGAGTGGACCAGATCGTCATCCCGTCATTGCCATCGGGGGCCGCAAGCGTGCAGAAGTTCTCAATGGGCAAGGGCTTCTGGGGGCAGGTCGCAAATTTGTGCTCGATGATGATATCGGATTGCTTGAAGCCCTCTTCGACATCTCCGTGCCGCAGCTTCTGGCAGAGTTCACCAGTGGCAGGAACCACGTGGATATTGCCCTTATAGTCCTTCCCCTGCATCTCATCGTGGATAACCGGCGCGTCCGCCTTCATGGCCTCGCGAGGATCGAACACCGCCGGAAGACGTTCGTAGACCACCTTGATCAGCTTGGCGGCCCGACAGGCGATGTCGTAGGTTTCCGCTGCGACAGCAGCCACCATCTCACCCTTGTAGCGGACTTTACCTTCGGCCAGAACCGGAGTGTCGTCCAGGGTGATGCCGATAAGGTTATGAGGGACATCCTTGGCCGTCACAACAGCATGGACTCCCGGAAGCTTTTCGGCCTCAGCGGTGTCAATCGAAAGAATCCTGGCATGGTGCTCTGTCGAAAGGACAGCCTTGGCATAGAGCATGTCCTTGACATGCATATCGCCCAGGTATTGGACCTGGCCAGTCACCTGCTTGACGGCATCGACACGAGGCCGACTTTTGCCAATAACGTCGTATGTTTCTTTTTCATACATGGTGGTCACGCCTCATTTTCAGTGGATCTGGATATTAAGTTCTTCAGCTGAATGCCCCTGCATGATGCGGGCTGCCCCCTGAATGGCCTGGACCGGGGTCAATCCGGACTCGATATCCTTCATTTCCTGGATGGCCTGCTGAACAGCCTTGACCGGTTTTACATAGCCGGTGCAGCGGCACAGGTTCCCGGAGAGGGCCACGCGGATCTGCTCTTCGGTCGGGTCAGGGTTCTCATCCAGGAATGCCTTGGCAGCCATGATGAACCCTGGGGTGCAAAACCCGCACTGGGAGGCACCCATCTCAACGAAGGCCTTTTGGAGGGGATGAAGTCGATCGGGTGCGCCGAGATTCTCCAGCGTCTCCACATTCTTGTCTTCAATGGTCATCGCCAGAATCAGGCAGGCGTTCATCGCCTTACCGTCCACAATGACGGTGCAGGCACCGCATTCACCCGACACACAGGCACGCTTGACGCTGTTCACCAGCATGACGTCTTTGAGAACCGTCAATAGCGTCATCTCGGGCGTAATCGCCGCTGAAACCGCCTTGCCATTCAACTTGAAACGAATTGTGAGTTTCATTATTACTTGCCTCCGTTCTTATGACTGCTGGTCGCGCAGGAGCTTGAGCACCTTCTCAGGCGTGGCCGGCAGGTCGGAAATCCAGATGCCGACGGCATCGTGAATGGCGTTGACGATCGCAGGCGCCGCAGAATTGGCACAGATCTCACCAGCAGCCTTGGCTCCGAAGGGGCCTTCCCCTTCGTGGGTTTCCACAATGGCCCCATGAATCTCCGGAGTATCCAGAGTGGTCGCAATCGCATAGTCGGAAATGTTGATGGGACGGAAATTCGGGTTAAAGTCCGGGCTTTCCGCCTCGGCCCCCGTGCCATAGGGATACATATCCTCCCGCAGGGCCCATCCCACAGCCTGCATGGCACCGCCTTCAAGCTGCCCCTCAACAATCATGGGATTGAGCGCCTTCCCACAATCCACGGCAGTGTATAGCTTCTTGACCTCGACCACTCCTGTGTCGGTATCGACTTCCACATCCACAGCCGTGGCATGGTAGTAGTAGCTGTCGGCCGGTTCGCCATGTCCCTGCGCATCAACGGGCACATTGAAGGGATAGAACTCACCCATCCCCATGGGCAGCTTGCGATGGACAAACTGCGAAATGGCAGCCGCCGCAGCTACAGGAAGTTGCTTCTGCGCATCGTATTTATCAACAATCATCCCAGCCTTGAAGCTGAGTCGATCTGGGCGAGTCTTGAGCTGCTTTGCGGCGGCTTCGAGCAGGACGCCCTTCACTTGCTCACAAGCAGCCAGAACGGCTCTTCCCCCCGTATAGGTCACACGGGAACTCAGGGTCCCAAAGTCGTAGGGAGTCGCCGAAGTATCTGCGGAGTACACCGAAACCTTCTCAAAAGGAACGGTCAGGGATTCGGCCACCATCATGGCCAGAACGGTATTGGAACCCTGGCCGATATCGCAGGCGCCGGTCTGGACATTGACGCTGCCGTCTTCCCGCATCTGGACATACGCCGAGCAAGGATTCGGAGCATTCATGACAGTAAGCGAATACATGCACCCGGCGATGCCTCGTCCTTGTTTTTTCATTACGCCACCCCTCCGGCTTTCTGCACTTGCGAAATCGCCTTCATGATTGTGTTGTAGACCAGGACCGGCACGACTTCCTGGCGATACCACTTGGTCGCCCGCTGATCCGTAATGGGATTGATGACCTCTGCCGCAAGCTTGGAAACGTCCTTGACGAGCTGGTCATCGATAGCCCTACCCCTGAGGGCATCCTCCACACCGTGAGCGAAAACCACGGTTGGGGCAGCAGCCCCCACCGCGACCTTGATTTCAGCGATCGACTTCTGATCCTTGCTCAGGGTCACCTGGCAGGCTGCGCTTGCCGCCGAAATGGTCATGGCCTTGCGCTTCCCGATTTTCTCGAAGGCGCTTTCGGATCCGGGGCTCTTCTTGGGGATGATGATCTCAGTGATCATCTGATCCTTGGAAAGGCTTGTTCTCTTTACGCCAGTAATGATCTCGCCAATCTTCATCCTCACACTGCCACTTGTGCCGACAACCGTAACGGAGGCGTCCAATGCATAGAGAGCCGTAATCAGATCCCCGGCAGGTGAAGCTGTGGCGATATTGCCGCCGATGGTGGCACGATTCCGGACCTGGGGACCGGCGGACTCCTGAGCGGCCTGCTGGAGCGCACCAGCGTATCGACCAATCACAGGGGATTCGGCAAGTTGAGTTGTCGTCACCATACTGCCGACAAGAAGTTCGGCCTCAGTTTCCTTAATAGCTTTGATCGTCTCAATCTCGCCGATATAAACAATGGTGGTACTCGGATCGACAGAGTGACTATTGAAGCCAACCAGGAGATCGGTTCCGCCGGCAAGAATAACAGCGTTATCTCCAGCGCCATGCAGTTTACCAACTGCATCTTCAACCGTATTTGCCTTCAAATAGGTGATGTACTGCATGAAACTTACCTCCTCTTCGGAATAAGGCAAAACAAGTTACTGCTGGGGTTCCTGCCTGATAATTTTCGGAGCAAGGGCACCAGCGATGTATTCGATCATGAAGGAGAACAACAGTCCGAAAACCACATAAGCGATCAACAACCCCACACCCTTGATCGGAGGGAGGCTACCCATCAACCCGTGCCCCTGGAAGGGAAATGGGCGGCCAAAGAACGCAATGGTCATGGCCAGCCCCAGAAAAACCGTCGGAACAAAGCCAAACGGCGTTTTCACGAGCAAAGAAAGATGTACCCATAGAAGCAGGCCTACCAGGACCCCGAAATCGAGGAAGGCTGTGAGAACCGGGTTGACCGGGAACACATAGAACCAGATCAGATTGGACAACTGCCCCCAGATCAAACCGCAGAGGAAGGAGAGGATCATCTTCCCCGCCATAGAGAAGCTCTTATGAGAGCCCGTCGCGAAGTAGATGATCATTGAAAGGAACCCGACCCACAACCACTGGATCATGGGGGTAAATCCCGCGAGGGTGCACAGAATGAAGGCAGTGATACCTCCCCCGATACCAATACAGGTACCGATATTTCTGACCTTGCTCATGCTTTTACTCCTTTTGATGGGGGCAGGTCTGACGACATGCGCCAGATCGAACCTGCATTTGGGTTATGGACTCCCAAAGCAAGGGCAACCGGCATGCCAAGCACTCACCGCCATGCGACATGTTTCTTAATTACTGTTTTTATTCAACATAAACCATAATGCACATTGTTGAATTATTGCCAATATTCTTCCCCGAACCACGAGCCGTGAATTCATAGCGATAACGAATCGATCAGCCGGAAAACTTTCACCAAGGAAAGCCTCCAATTAGGGTTTTGGTGATTTTTTTCTGCCCGCGAAACCTGTGGGGGGGGCGACAGGAGGGCACCCCCGGGGACAGAACTCACCCGGACCTTCTCGGAGATCCAAGCCCAGTGGTATTGGCCCGAACATCCATTTGACGATGGATTGTGTCACCGTTTGACACGGCTCTGCGGGCCCCGAAACCCGTTTCGACCATACTTTATCGATTACCACCACCAGATCCACCCCAGATCACGTGTCCCGGTCATCATTCTTGGAGATCCGACACAGCAGACCTCTCAACTGATAGGTGCCCATCGACGGATCGTAGGGTGGCCCCATGGTCGTCAGCACATTGGCGTTGGACTCCCAGCAACCGAAGTCCTGAGTCTCGCGTTCCGGATACCACCAGCCGTACTCGCAGTTCACAACCCGCGGATCCATGTCCTGACTGAGCCTGGCCTTCTGGGTGATCCGACCTCGGGGCGACTCGATGTAGACCCAATCCCCATCGGCAATGCCGTGCTCCCGAGCCGTATCCGGATGCAGATCCACAATGGGATTGGGATGCCCTTTGCGCAACGAAGGGATCTGATGGTGTTCGGTGCAGAAGAAATTGGCGACACGGCCACCGGTCGTCAGAATCAGGGGGAAGTCCTTGGCCAGCAAAGGCTGACTGTATGGACTTTCCGGTGGTTCCTCATAGTAGGGAAGCGGGTCATAACCCAGCTTCTCCATCAGGGTGGAATAGAGTTCCACCTTGCCCGTGGGAGTCCTGAACCCACTACGCTTCTCGTATTTCCCGAACTCAATGGGAATCTGCAGATAGGAGAGCTCTTTCATCTTCTGAAAGGTCAGCCGTTCCAATTGGGGATGAAGCCTGGCAGCGGCAGCCAACTGGGCATCGTAGATCTCCTCGGGCGTCTCAGCCCCGTATTCCAAACCCATTTTCCGGGACAACTCGCAGAAGACTTCCTCATCCGACTTGCACTCATGGGTTCGCACAACCTGTTTCTGAACCAGGATGGTGTGGGAAGCCAGGTCGGGAGGAGCGTAAATCTCGTCGAGTTCCAGCCACGAAGCCGCAGGCAGCACGACATCTGCCAGCGCAGTGGTCGGGGTCATGAACAACTCCATGGAGGAGATGAAGTCCAAACTCATCATGGCCTCATGGGTGGCCTGGGCGCCGCCATTGCTCATGATCCCGTTGTTGCCGAACAGCATCATGGCCCGCACCGGATAAGGCTCGCCGGTCAGCATCGCCTGGTAGGCCGTTGGGATATGGGCCGATGGAAAGGGATTGTGGGCTCCGGCCATGACCCGGAATTCCTTCTCGCCCAGCCGCTTCAAGCTTTGCTCGCGGGAGAGCAGATGGCTGTTGTGACTGGGGGATGGCAGGACGTTCATGCCTTCGTACCAGCCCCCCGGCTTGTCGTAGTTGCCCGTGAGGGCCATCAGGAGCGAAATCGCCCGGACGGTTTGCATGGTGTTGGGCGTGTGCTCGATAGCGCAGCCCCATTCCAGGGTCGCGGTGCCCGCTCCGGCGAACATCCGAGCCGCGGCACGGATCTGCTCAGCTGGGATCCAGGTAATTTCAGAAACCCGCTCCACGGGGTATTCCTGAACCCTGGCGCACAGTGCCTCGAAACCGTAGGTCCACTTCTCGACGAATTCCCGATCGAACAGCTTTTCGTTGATGATGACGTTCAGCATCCCCAGGGCCAAAGCATCGTCAGTTCCGGGCCGGACCCGAAGCCACAATTCTGCTTTTGAGGCCAGTGGGGTCTTCCGGGGATCGATGACGATCAGCTTGGCCCCCCGCTTGATGGCGTCCTGGATGAAGAACTGGCATTCACCTCCGGCGCTGGTCACATCGTGGTTGTGCCCCCAGACCAGGATGCATTCCGGGTTGACACCGCTGTAGTAGTCGACAACCGAGAAGGCCCCGAAGCCCATCATCCCGGCCTGGACCCTGGGGAAGAAGCACATGGCCATGCCGGGTTCGATCCAGTTAGGGGTTCCCAGGGTGTTCGCAAAACGGGGAACGTGCTGGAACATGTGTCGCCCGGTGCCCTGGGCGATGACGATGGCCTCCGCTCCGTATTGGGAAATGGTCTTCTGAAGATTCTCGGCGATCAGATCGTAGGCCTCGTCCCAGGTGATGCGCCCCCACTTCCCTTCACCCCGCCCCCCGAGACGCTTCATCGGGTATTTGAGGCGATCAGGGTGATACAGCAGCTCGATGCCCTTCAGCCCCTTGATGCACATCCTGCCCTTGCTGAGGGGAGAGTCAGGGTCGGGCTGGATCTTGACGACCCGATCACCGTCCAGATGAACGATGGCCCCACAGCCCCCATGGCAGGAACGACAGGAGGTTTTTACGGTTTTCATGGTTCTGCTCCATGGGATTGGACTGTGCGAAAGCAATGCCCGGAGAACCAGGGAATCCCTGGCGCCCCGGGCATGGGAGCCCTTCAGGCTGAAGATGCGGTCTACGCGCGATACTCGGGGACCGGCTCGTTGTAGGCGCTCAGGAAAGTCCCAATCATCTTGAACATCCCGATGGCGAAAACCAGGGCGGCGTACCCCTTCTTGCCGAAACACGCCACGGCGTTGTCGTACACCATTCCGGAGACCACGCCACTCTGGCAAAGGGAGTAGGCCAGGTCGTAAGCGGCGCCCTCTTCCTTGGTCAGGTCAGCGGGGCGGAGTCCAGCGGTGATCGTGGTGATCTTGTCGTCGGTCAGTCCGAATTTCTGGGCGAGCTTCACGTGGGCATACATGCCGTACTGGGCCTTGGCGGCGGAAACGACCACCAGGATGGCCACTTCGTGAACGATTCCCCCCACGGCCTTGATGCTGTTGCCGATGATGGCCCTGTTCAAGGGGAATAGCATGTTGCCGATCTCGACCTCGTGAATCAGAAGATTCGAAGGGCCGTTCAGCTCTCCGTCTTCCATCTTCCAGATGTAGGGCATGGGCTGCATGGCCTGGAGATGCAGGTCATAAAAGGCCTTCTGATCGGGGGTCAGCTCGGAAGGCTTGAGGTAGGGCAGACGGGTCTCAACGTTCATGAAATCACTCCTCTTCGGTTCAACGATATTTCAGTCAAGGATGGCGACAACGCGGGTCTGGCCAGCCGTAGCCTGACGGGCCTTCACGGGGAAGCAGGCAACCTTGTATCCGGTCGCCGCAGGAAGGGCCTCAAGGTTGCCCATCTTCTCGATGTGGACGTATTCCTTGTCGCGACCCACCATGTGTCCGGGGAAGAGTTCCTTCACTTCCCCCTTCTTGAAAGCCTGCGCCTGGAAGCCGAAAGAGCGGTCAAAACCGTACATGTCCACGCCGATCACCTTGACGCCCTGCTCCAGGATGTATTCGGTCGCCTCGCGGCTCATTCCGGGCTGCTCCCGGAGGTAGGCCTCGGTGTAGATCAGCTTGTCGAAGTTGGTCCAGATCAGGACGATGTCCATGGGCTTGAGCTTGTAGTTGATCTTTTCCAGCGCGTCCTTGACGTCCTGCATGGTGATGAGGCCGTTGTGGGGAATGTGCCGCATATCCAGGCGGACACCATCACAGAAGAACCACTCAAGGGGGACTTCATCGATGGTCTTGGCAGGCTTGCCTTCCACCAGGGGACCAAAATGGAAGGGGGCGTCAACATGGGTCCCACAGTGGAACTGCCCGCTGAAGTCCTCATGGGTCAGCGACATGCTGTCGTTGAAGTCACTGGGTTCCAGGCCAAGCTTCTTGGCCATGCCGATGGCAGAGTCGGCGTGCTTGTGAGGCGTAATGGTCATGGGGAAGGGCTCTGCAAAGGCGTTCTCTTCCAGATAAACGCTCAGGTCGATCAATCTCACGTGAGATCTCCTATAGGGGTGGTTTTGGGCAAACTACGTCAAGCCGTCATTCAACAGCCCGTTTTAAATAAACAAAAAACAACCAATCTCAAATCACGATTTCAACAATCCTCCTGTACCAATTGCCAGGTAGCCCGCTGGGCGCGGAGACCTTTAACCCAGCCCGCAAAAGAGCCCCGGCGGATAGGCCAGGTCTCATCTGCACGAGATATTTGATGCAAACCCCAAAGCAACGGCTGTGCCAGGGAAACATCAGCCCGGCGCGGTCCCCGGCCCCAAGGGCAGGATAGGCCCGGAAACATTCGCAGATTCCGAGACCAGGCCTCTACCGCGCTTGCCCCGGGGGAGGCGCATCCGAAACACTCCTCCCCCAAGGAAACAGGACCATTGGATTTTTTTCACCAGGATTGCGGCGACAGAAGACCCTTTGGTGAATTTTTTCAACAGTAGTTTCAGCAAACCAAGTGTATTCACCCCAATGTCCAGGTGGCATGCCTATTGCTCTGATGACCGCAACCACCCGCTTCTCCCCGAAGCCAAGCAGTCAACAGATAGGAAAGGAGCCGCCTATGGCCAACAAAGTTCCGGTCACGAACAGCGATCGAAAGAAGAGCTATTTCAAATACTACGTCCAGGAAATGGCCGCAGGACCACAAGAGAAGTATGACCTGATCACGCCCGAGCCTTACGACAACGCAACCGCCCTGCGCATCCAGGACCGCAACGACCTTTTCAAGCCCGGCAACCTCCCGGGCGAATTCGGCTGGTGGCTCCTGGAGGACGGCACCGCCCTGATCGCCAATCGCACCTTCTTCCCCAATGTCACGGGCGAGATGTTCGACTGGTGGTTCGCATGGCATGCGCTCGACCGACTCCGCTATGCCATCTGGGATTCCGAAGATCACTTCGACGTCTACCTCGATGACCCCGCCCACAGTCGGGACATGAGCCTGTCGATGCGGGAGCGTCATTGGGGCAGCATCCACAACATCTGGGAGGATATCGGCACAGGCAATATCGATCTCCTCCGCATTGCCTTCAAGAAACCATCAGACCTGGGGTACGACATGAGCAAGGTGGACACGGAGGCCTGCAACGCCCTGTGCTGCGCCAATGTCTCCGTCATCGGGAGCGGGGATCGGCCCGATATCCCGGTGGTCATGACCCACTTCCTGAGGCCTGTCGAGGGAGGATCCGAACTGCGATCCCGCTTCTGGTTCGGTTGGCAGATCCTCGACGGTCAGCCCGTCAAGTGCATCCCGGATGGGGTCAAGGTGCCCGCCGTCGGCCCCGTCAGCCTGCTCAAGCACAACGTCAAGGAGTTCTCCAACCTGGCGGCCATCCTGCCCAACGTTTACGCCGAAGAGAAGAACAACTGGTAGGCCACTGGGCCGAAACAACTTGAACAAACCTTCACAGGACCGGCAAAAGGGCCGCACCGGAACAAGCCAGACCCTACGGGTTATTCCGCAGCGGCCCTGTTCGTCGGCGAGCTCATCCCATCGATTCGATGAGCCTAGCGGATTCCCAGCCTTGGTGCCCTTCCGTGCATCAGGGCTGGCGCTGAGGGCCGCCAACCCAATGCCCTATGAGCGAGGTCAAGCCATGGACGAACCCGAGCATGAACTTCCGATGTCCACAGGCTGGTCTACCAGGATTGAGGATGGGTTCACACGCCTGATTGAGACTGACAACCTGCTCCTGTCCTCGGTTTTGATCGCCTTCTGGGCCATGTGGATCTGGAGCTGGCTCAGCTTTGGAGGCTCCTTCCTCACCCAGCGACACGGATTCATCATGGAAGGCAAGAACACCCTGATGATCACCTTGGGTGCGGGCAGCACCCTGGGTGCGCTGCTGGTTCCCGCCCTGTCCGACAGGATCGGAAGGCGAAAATCGATGATCGCCGCCACGGTGGCAGCCCTGGCCGGCACCATCGCAGTGGTGGCCTTTCCCGGAGTCCACCCAGCCGGGATCCTGCTGGCGCTCTTTGCCATGACCTTTGCGGGTGCGGGCTCTGCCCCCATCCTCTTCTCCCTGATCCCACAGGAGAGTTCGCCCAGGGGAATGGCGGGCACGGCCGTAGGCCTGATTACGGGAATTGGCATAGGCGTGGGCTTTGCCTTCGCACACCCCCTCATGAGCACCTTTGCTGCGCGTTTTGGCTCAAGTGCCCCCATAAAGGCTGGCCTGATATTCCTCATCCCCATGTTCCTGCTGAGTTTCTTCCTGAAGGAAACGGCACCTGACGGAGAAGAGGAGTGATCAGGTCACAGGAGCCAGACATGGACAACCCTGCCGGAAACCATGAGGACGCCCAGAAGCTCCCCTGCAAGGAGGAGTCCGCAAAGAATAGCGCTTTGGCCGAAGGCAAACATTCAGGCCTATTGAGGAATGAACACGGACCGGACAAATGGTGCGAACTGGTTTCGACCATCAACGCGTGGTAGCCGGAGACGGCCAGGAATGAACCCTGCAGCCAATCCGGTTGTCAAGCGACACGAAAGTTGACCCCCGAGACGACACGAATATTGAACCCCCTTGGTGTGTGATCCGGTGGGGTGTCCGCAGCGAAGGCCGTAGGCCGAAGCGGAGGACGCCCCGCCGGGCGCGGTCGTCAGCGGACCCCTTCCGGGCATGGCACCACGCCAGCCCGGCGTTT